>TARA_R110002153_G_scaffold243026_1_pt1 | contig 11236 bp, 7 predicted proteins | sample TARA_R110002153 | Tara Oceans TARA_R110002153 (sample SAMEA4398193) | marine metagenome | biome: Polar Biome; feature: [SRF] surface water layer (ENVO:00010504); material: water (ENVO:00002006), including particulate matter (ENVO:01000060) such as... | depth 5 m
CAGCTCTCATAGCTTGATTAGTGCTCTCTTGCCGTGCAAGGTCCGCGGATATACCCGCTTTAGATTGCAGTGCGGCTGCGGCTATAGCTTGAGCCCCGCCAGCAGCTCCACCAGAAGCTATAGCAGCATCCATAGATTGAGCTAAAGCAGCATCAGTTTGTTGCCCTTGAAATTGGCTAGCCTGTTGGTTTACAGTTAAGTCTTCAGCTGTGTTTTCTAAATTTGCAAATTCGTTGCTAAAGGTTGTATTTTGAAATGCATCTTTTTGTTGGGCAAATTCAGCATTAGCCAGTTTCTGTTCTCTTCTTCTTTTTCCTCCCCCTATTAAAGATCCAACTATTTGTGTTGCTCCTCCTATTATTTTTCCCATCTTAGTATTGTATTATTAATTCGAAACTCGGTGTTGTGTCCACCGTGAATCCTGATTCTTTATATTTTTCTAATAACACGCCGGGTTTTGCCCAAGCGAATGAATACTTATACCCCATGTCTTCTGCGAAGCTAGAAGTAAAATCCACCAATAACTGTAATGCGTCACTTCTATCGTTATCTTTATAATCTTTATCAGATATAACTATAGCTGGAATTGCAGTTCTTGAATTTGTTGTGTAAAGAAACATAGCCGCTATAGCATCGTGTTCCTTACACACCATAAAACCTCCTAACCCGTTTTCAGGAAGGAAGTCTCTTTGTGGTACTGGTTGATTGTAAACTTCCCACCAAGATGGCAAGAAGTCCCAATCTGACTCTATTAATTTTCTTACTTGTAATTTCATTTAATTTAATTAAGATTGACTTATATAATATTCTGTACTTATTGCAAAAAGTTCTTTAGCTGTTGTTGCAGAGTTTTTAAATCTAACTTTAGCAAAAAACCCTTTAGTACCAGACACATCTTGTGTGTTGCTACCATCTTGTATTAGTGGCCAAAATCCGTCAGCCCCTACAGAACCACTTGGATCAATTATATATGAGGGTTGTGTTCCCACAACTGCCCCATAGTATTTACCTTCTTTAAGGAACCATCCTAGAAAACCTGACTGATCAGAATCAAGCAATCTAACATTTGTTATGTTGTACAGCCCGTCTTGATCGCCTTTTATGCTAGTAGCTTCCCAATCAGAATCACCTTCATAGTTTAGTGTAAGAAAATCAGAAACGTTACCAGAGTTGTCGTTAAATAAAACTTCTACTTCTGAATCATAATCTGTACCATAAAAATTGTTTCTATTAGCTGTATTAGAATTATGCAAATAAGCGTTAGCGTTTTTAAATGTGTAGAATTTGTTGTTCATTGTTATTCCTGATTCAGGAATAAAGCTATATCTAGACGTCCACCCTTGCGTAAGTATATTGTAACCTATTGTTGTATTAGTGGTTTCATTTGGAAATGTTTCAGACCCAATAGATGCTTCTGTGTGATTATACCCTTGCATTGATAAGGTATATATATTTTTAGCACCGTCATACATTCCTACTAGCTTATTAGCTGTACCAATACGATCTCTATAGAAGTTTGACATACCCCTAGAACTTATTGGATTTATTTGGCCATTAGCAGGAGTTAGCTGTAAAACATTACCTCTTTTAGCGTCTGTAAAATATATATTATTTCTAAAATGTGCAAAAGATTCTGGATGATTACTAATACCAAAGTTACCTTGGTAAACCATAGCTTGTCCTAGTACTAAATTAGTAGCTGTAACGTTAACACCGTCGTCTGCATTAAACAAGGCATCCTTGTCTGCTAATATTCTAAACACTTTATCTTCCGCAAAAGCAATTAAATTAGTGTCTAAAGCAAATAACTTTTGTATCCCTCCGTAGTTAGGTTCTAACTCTTTTGTTATACCTGTAGATGCATTAAATTGATTAAGCTCATTGACACCTGTTTTTGAATTATATAATCCTGAGAATATTAAACCAGCTTTTCTATGTTCTTCAGCAAATCTACTAGCTGGGGTATTAACACGTATCCCTTTAACAAGTTCTACTGAATTAAATTTATCAAAAATTTTCACTGATTCTAAGTATATATTACCAGTGGATGCCTCAGCTGTTCCTATGCAGTTTGCAAAAGGTACGTCGTTTGTATATCCATGATCTGTATCAACATGATACGTCTTACTTGATTCCCAGTACAGATCTATATTTGAGTCAGCAATAGGTTCAGTTTCAAAATTCATTTCTTTTATAAGCGAAACTTTACCCTCTTCATCAAATTCTGTTTGGTAAGAAGGCAAAACAGTTATTCCTGAATTATTCGCAACATCCCGCGGCATTTTTACATAAAATGATCCTTGTAATTTTTCTTTGCCATCTTCTGAAAGGCCAAATTTAAAAAATTTAACAAAGCCATTTGTTCCGTCGTGTTCACCTGCCGCGTTAAAATTTGCAGGAACTGAGGTAAAACCAACAGTACTGGTTAATGCATCGCTGTCATCAACACTATTCCCTAATGTTATTTTAAATGTGTTTCTTTGATTTGTATTTACTCCTTTCGCATATTCTATGCTCTCTACAAGACACTTGTTACTATTCCCAACATTATCTTTAAGCTGAATAGCTAAGCGTTCGGCATAGCCTGACATATCTATTAGTTGATTTGTATTTATTGGCGTTTCTTTTGTATTAAACACCGTGTGAGCTGTTCCACCAGCTGTAGGATCTTGAGATTTTATATAATTATTTAAAGGGTTAATAAAGCCTTGTTCATCCCAGGTGTATCCTCTGTCTTTAAAAAATAATACTGTTTGCCCAACAGTTATAGTGGAATTGGCTGCATTGGTAAAACTAACACAAACTAAATACCGGGAGTAGGAGGAACTAAACGTTGGAGCGTCTGTCCTTCCGTGGTTCCAGGTGATTACAGGCGACATGGTTCTTTCAATAACCTGATTTTTAACAATATCAGGCGCTTCATTCTCTATGTCCAGCACAGGGTGCCTTGATTCGCCGCTAAAAGAAACTTCTGCTCTATTATTAACATTATGCCTTCTAGGTATTAATATTGTGTCGTCGGATAGTTTATTTCTATCAGAAGAATTAAACTGTGCATATATATTATCTGATGTGGTGTCATCAGTTGACCCATCATTATAAACATTAAACGCTGATAAATTAAAATGTTCTCCAGCAGCATCTTTAATAAAGTATCTGTAATATACAGCCCATTCCGGAGCATCACTTGTTATTTTAGCTGTAAGGGATGATCTAAACCTTGTTGTAAAATCAGTTTTTATTGCAGATCCTTGCCCAGTAGTTTCAGCTGCTTCTTGAGTTACTAAGTTACCATAACGGCCATATTTATCAATGTATACCACGCCAATATTATACGTTCTATTACCTTTAACGTGTGGTCCATTTAGTGGATCTGCTCCTAGTGATTTAGTGCCTACAACTATATTTAAAGGCTTTTGATCAAATTGATGAACATAATTACCATACATAAGTCTGTTAGCGGTTACTTCTTGTGCTTTTGCTTTTAAAGGCACATTATCGTATACTCTAGACAGCTGAGCACTTGGCAAGGCTGAAGAGAATGATCTTTTGTTTACTTGTACTTGTAAGAAAGCACCATTTCCTCTTTCACTTTCTGGTATTTCAATTGTTTTTAATATATATACAGTGCTAGATAATGATTCTGTGTATAGCATATCTACTGCAACAACGTCAGGCCCTCCCCTATCAATACCGCTAAGATTTATTGATTCAACGGTATTTGATATTGATGTGTTATGACCTTTTTTAAAGTATTCTTCTACGTCTGGGTCTTTAGGAAAAAAGTTAACCTTACTGAAAGGGGCGTATGGGGAATATTGTCCATCCTCATATCTCCACCTATAACTAAAATATGGGAAAATTTTTTCAAAAGGTAGTTTTTTATTTGACATTCTTTATTTTTTTATAGTAACCATGATAAATCTCCACCACCACCAAAAGGGCTCCCCTCTCCGGGCTGTTGTATTAGTTTTACTCTTTTATTTACTCCAGGTGTGATTGAATGAGAAAGATAAATGTATATTTCACGCTGTGAGCTACTATTGTTTACAGGACAATTTACAGTTAAAATAGTTTTACCTGATGTATCTCTTTCTTTTAAAACTCTTGGTACGTTATTACCTGCACCAGCGGGGAACCAGTAACTATCTACAGTAACTGTTATGGTTGCTGTAGATGGAGTAACTGTAAAATTAAGATTATTTCCATCAAGCCCACGGCCTCTACTATTAAACCAAATAACATTAGAATCAACACTTACAGAATCAGGTGTTGGAGATCCTGCTGTATTAAATAACGTTGCTTTAGTACTGTATCCTACGCCTACACCATTTTCAACGGCAGCAATAATATAATATTCAGTATTAGAAAGTAAATTTTGTATGGTTTTACCTCCAATAACTCCCCCTGAAAACCTTGCACTAGCATCTGCAAAAACTTTATTAGAGCTTGCAATTAAATCAGGTGCTGCTGTTAATGCGTTATTAGGATTATAACTAGCTGCCATATCTGATTTTTTTACATAATAAAACCCTATTATGTTACCAAAATAATCTGCATTTCCACCACTCGAAAAAACTGAGGATTGTGCAAAAGCGGTGTTTGGTGAAATACTTCCTATCACAACTGGATTTATTATAGGGGCGGTTGCAGCAAGAGGTAGTGTTTTAAATTCGTTTAAATTACTATCAGAGAATCCTGCTCCATTTGATACGGTAGTAGAAGCAAAAAACCAATATTCTGTGTTTGGTGACAACGTAACAGCCGCTGACGAGCTAAATTCTTGTCTTCCTCCTAAAGTAGCGTGCACTTCAGTTACAGCGCGTCCGTTAGCATTAATGTCAGGAATATCACAAGGCTGCTTACCTTTTTCAGAGGTTTTCGCAAGCGATCCTACTTGTGTTTTTATATTAGCTATTCTTTGTGGGTCAGTTGAGCCAACAGTACTGGATTTTTTTGCGTAGTAAAATACAGGTGCCATGGATATTAAATTCTCCATGTTTGATCCACCATTATCAGTCAGATTAGCTCTAATCCTAATTGTTGTTCTTTCAGCGTCACCGACCTTTGAAGCTGTAATTTGAGCTGGACGTACAGGAGGCGCTAAAGTTCTAAATTTAGTGATCCCATCTTGGAGAGTGCCGGTTGGATCATTGTCAAATCGTGCCAATGTCCTACTCCCCCCTTTTTCAACAAAAGCTTGAACTCTAAATAGAGTATTTTGTTGTAACCCTGGTTTTGTAACTTTAAAATTACCGCTACCCGATCCTGTTGCTATAAAACTATTTAATGTGGCTAAATCGGCAGTAGTAATAGTTATTGACCCCACTCCTTGAATTGCACCAGTTCCTCCTGCTTGATAAATAAATCCTGCTGCAGTAACTGGCGTTTTTAGGGCTGGATCATCTTTAAATTCAACCGAACCCCGAAAAACCCCACTAGTTAAGGTTGGGTTGGCAGTTACTGCTGTAAAAACAGGAGGGGCTTGAGATGATGCCGCTGTTGGAGTATTTAAAACATTCCCAGTTCCTAGCACTCCCCCACTAGTTGCAACTGCCATAACATGGTAGTCGAACCCTGGTTCTATAGGAACCACGCTATTACCAGTAAATGTATTTCTAAATGCACCTACATTTGTGTTAACTATATCGGGTAATGGACCGGACTGTTGGCGCATAGCGACCGTTTCAACAGCGGTTGCAGGAGAAGCATTAATTCTCCTAATCATTTCAGCTTTTTTAGCATCTTGGTTAATACCTAGTGAAACATCTAGTGCTGTTCTGGTTATATAAAATCCTAATCGTTGCACTCCCTGGGAACTATCAGTATTATTACCTCCATCGCATACTAGCACAGAGTTTCCACCTGCGGTTTGAATACTTACATTGTCTGTTGAAATTGAAGGCGGAGTGGTTACCGCGTCTACGTCACGTATAGTTAATGGCAATATACCTGTTTGGTTCTCAGAGGGGTTGTTAGCATATGCTGCTACATATAGTGTTTCTCCTCTAGCTAAGGTTAATCCAGTTGCAGCTGTAGTGTCAAAAACAAATTCATCTAGATAGTTATTAGCTGTCATAGGTACGCTAACCTTAAATATATTAGGGTTAGTACTATGTGTAGCTATCATAGTGAATAGATTGTTTGATGTTTTACTAAAATAAAAACCTCTTTCTGTTAAATTTCCATTTGCATTTGTTACTTGAGCTCTAAGTATAGCTTTATTGTTCTCTATGCTACATTCCGCCAATTTCAAAACCGGAGCCTCTGTTTGGGATACGAGTTGACTTTTCACTAAACCTTCATCTTGGCCAGATTCAACATTGACAGCGTAAGCTTGATAATAGAATACCGTACCTGGATCAATTCTTATATTTATAGAAAATTCACCAGTATCTCTATTATATGCAGCTGTATCTTTATAAGCCCCTTGTATCGGGTTGTTTGAACCGCCTACAAGTGTAGACGGTACGCTGGTATTATTTAAAAAATCTAAAAAATAGTAATAAATACCAACCTCAGTAATTTGTGAGCCTCCTTCATCAGTCACTTTTCCTTTTAATTTATAAGAAAGGTTGGTTAGTTTTTCATGGCCTACCGTGGTTATACTTGGAAAACTTGTTGTAACAGAATTAGTATCAAAAGCAACAACATCTCCATAAACAGCTGAACCTATTTGAGTTTTAGCATAAGCTATATAATGATATTTTTTATCTGCGCCTAAAACAACTTCTGAACTAAAAGCAAAACCATTTAAATCTGCTGGTGCTTCAGTACCTTCAGCTATAACAGCTTCTAAGGTAGGAGTTCGAGAATCAGCGCTTGTATATTCTCTATAATAAAAGCCTCTTCTTGTAAAAACGGTACCAGCACTAACGCTAGAGCCATTAAGTTTTATAAAAGCATTAAATATGTCTGCCTCTCCTGTTAGGACTAAAGGCTCTTGTGCATCAATCGGCACATTAGCTTCTTGAGATAAATTAGAATTAATAACCGCTTGAGGGTGTGGTCTTATTACAGTTATATCTCTTTCAATAAATTGTCTACCATACACGGATGTTGTTCCGGTTGAATGATCTCCCACTTTAAAAACTTCAAGATTTATTCTTTTAGGCTCTGTTTCATTATCAGTGAAATAAAGTATATTGTCAATGATATTAGCCCCCGTAATAAGTCTGCTTTTATCGAAATTTAATGTAAAACTTCCCATATTATATTTCTGTATAAGTTACAACGACTTCTGGAATAAAATCTTTAGAAGCGTATATTTCTGATATGTTTACTAATGTATTAGCACTTATAACATCATTATTACTAAAATTAAGCTCTAACGCATGGGTATTTTCAATAGAATCTACCCTAATATCAACACTAGGCGTAAATAAAACATTCCTAGAGGTAAGAGTCGCGGGTTTTATTGTAAATTCAGCCATAATTAATAATTATAAGTTATATTTAAAGTGTGCGTAACATTTGACACGTTATTGTTTATTGTATTTGGGTTTGCAGATATGATTACTGCAGGCACAACGCCAAATATAGCAGGGCCTGTATCGCAAATGTAATAATCATAATCAGTTCCCGCTGTTTTTCCTGTTATAGAAACATCCAGTTTTGTAGCATCAAAACTACCAAATGCTCCAAATGTTCCTGAAAACGAAGTAGCTATTGGTACTACAATAACACCTGGAGTAGTGAAACTACTTTCGTATGGACCAATTTTAAATACAGCAGGGGTGTTTGGAGTAAAATTATATTGATAGCTATTTGAGTTCGCTTGTGCTAAGAAAGGAGTTGTCCCTGTTCCAGTGCTTGCAAAATTCAAACTAAATGTAGCTGTGCGTACAGCGTTAGATGACGTTACTATTTGAACCGCGTGGCTTGTTTGGCCGGCTAAACTTGCCGTAAAAGTATATTGTCCAGAAGCTAAAGAGCTACCTAGTACATATTTATTATCTAGGGCGGCAAATGATCCAGCTGTAAGTATAGAAACACCTGTTGATGATAATACCGAAGCATTTGCTGGAGGGTTATTTGAAGCTATACCTGTACTTGATGTTGCAAATGTATTAAAGTAATAATTGCCATCAGCTTTTTCCCAGTCTCCATACCCAACATTTCTTGCGTCAACTCCAATTTCAGAAGCTGTTGGAGGCCCGTCGGCTGAAGAAATACCTTGTACAATAAATAAATGATTATTTGGAGGCCTGTTAACACTAGGTCCTGCTGTTGTGCTAAAGGTTAAAACATCACTAAATGTAGTACCTAACGAGTTTGTAACGTAAGCTACAGTTGCATGTTCAGTTCCAGGCGACAGTCCAGTAATTGGAGCATTAAAAGGCGATGTTATTGCACCTGCTAATGAAACTTGTGTGCCTGAAGAAACAATTTGAGAGCTGGTTAAAGCATTGTTTATTGTTGTTAGTGTACTAGTTTGTGCTACAGTAACTGGTAATGTAGCTGAAAAAGAACTAATAAATTCTATTGTAGAAGGTTGTGGGCCAAAATGTTGTTCGTAAACATAATTACTCGAGCTAACAACATTTCCGTTACCATCTATAACGGTAACATCACTAGATGGAACTCCTTCAAAAGGGTCTGTCCAATTAGGCGATCCGCTAGATATATTTGCGCTACCACCTTGTAACACATTAACAACAATTTTATTAGAATATAAATTAACTGTACTACTCCCACCTGTATTAGGAGCGTAATAAAATCCTATATCTGTTAATGAAGCCGCATCTTGAGTATATCTGCCATTCAAAGTAGCAGTGTTAGCTGTAATTAAAGTCGGCTCTAATACAGTTATAGAAGTTGCAATAGGAGCCGCGATTGCTTGCTGCGTAGCGGTTAAAGTTCCGTTTACATAATCGTTTGTGTTACTATATCCATTAGGTACTCTTACTTTTGCTGAAATTGTTCGTAGAGTGTTTGCTGCCACTGTCTCGTTAAAATCTTGAGTGATGCTTTCTATTTCCCCTAAAGATGATGTTAAGCTAATAGCTCCATTAACAGCCACTGAAGCTTGTGCTCCTGCGTTAGCAAATGTAAAATTTAGTAATTCCGGAGCAGGTGGAGGCGTTGAGCTGTCAATTATTATTGTGTTTGCTCTTGGAGGCGTTGTGCTGAAGTCGTATTCAAATATACCATCAGTATTATCTCCTGTTACAAAATAGTAAATTTTATTTTCTTCAGGATGAGCTATACTGCCAATTACTTCTGCATTTGGATTAGACGCTGCACTAAGACCTATTATATTTTGAGTTAGTAATAGCTCATTACCTTTCAGGTTTTCTAAAGCCCCTACATTGCCGTCTTCAGAAAAAGCAACGCTAACATTTAAAGCGTCTCTATAAGAGCCAGGAGGGACTAATCTGTCATCAAGGTCCTTGTTCATTTGAGCGGACTGAAAGTTTCTTTTACTTTGTGCCATTTGAATTATTTTTATTAAAAACTACATTTAATTGCATATATTGCATTTATATAATATATATTGCATAAATATAGCAAAAGGTATACGTTTAGTGTTTTATCCATTTTGATTTTCCTCTCAACACTTGGACCATTTCTTCAGACTTATAATTAGATAGTCTTATTTTAGTATTACGTGTTTTTGCACTAGCTTCTTTTTTATAAAATGGAGCTAATTGCGCAGTAGCTGGTCTAAGCTTAGCTAAGTTATACAGCATTTGTGCATATAAAGCCTCCTCAGCTAGTTTTGGCACTAACACTTTACTTAGATCCCCGTTTTCAGATAAGCCATCAGAAATGTAGTCTAAAACAACCAAGTTACCTGTAGTATTACCAGCAAAGGTTCCATCAAAAAATATTATTCCATTAGCATTATCAATAAAATATGTTCCTGACCCAGACATGTCCTCAGGATTAGAACCAAATCTTTTATTAAAGTAAGAAAAGTTATCGTCATTATAGTTAGTGTAATAATAATCTTGTGCTACTGACGATGTATTAGAAGGGTTATTGGGGTCCTGAAATCTTGTGGCCGTTGTAGATTTTGCAGCTTTTTGAAGATTTCCAGAGGCATCATATAAATAAGAGTAATCTGCATCTTGTAATATAGCCGTTGGGTTGTTAGATGTTCTGCTTGGCAGTAATGTTCTTTTTACCCCGTCACTACCAACTACTGAGATTTTAACGTAGTTAACATAATCTTGAGGCAACGGAAACTGTAATGCAGTTCCAAGTTCAATTTCAAGACTTTTTTCAGAGTGTAAGATGTCATAGCTAAATTCTTGAATAGCTCTTTGAGCCCAAAAGGCTACCTCATACTCGGGTACTTTAGTTAAAACCTTGTCTTCACCTATATATGCTACAATAAAGTTATTTATAATATCTTCAAGACTTGTTCTTTTGTAGTACCCTAATCCTTTAAAATTAGCCGGTGTGTTTCCAGCATCTGCTTCAAAGTCTGCGTGGTATGCTTGCTCAGTATATATATTCCTAGATTCTGCCATTATCGTTCAGATTGAGTTATTTGTTGATCTTTTGCTGCTGCTACTTGGGTTATTTCAGGTGATCTTATGATTACACCAGCATATGCTAATACCTTAACTACAAGTTCGTGTTCTTCGGATGGGTGTAATTCAAAGTTTTGATAACCCGATGCACCCGTATTAGGTACAACTTGTCCCGATTGAGTACCACCTATCCATTGTGGCTCGATTGGCTTTCTAACGTAGTTTATTAGCACATTAGATATTCCTGTAACTGGATGTAAAATTATACCTGCTTCGTGTCTAGCGTAAACAGGATTTTTTACCGTAGGTTTTGTTAAAGGTGCTCTGTTTATATATAGTAAGTCCTTGTTGGAAACCTCAGATACGTGAATACCTCCAGCAGACACTGTACCTAGTCTATAAAAATTAGACGGATACGCGTAGTAACTAGCAGTAGTGTTACCTGCTGCATTTGAAAAACTACCAACAGTAACAGTTTCTTCATTTTCAAATAAAGCTATTTTTTCTTCAACATTTCTTTTTATATTAGAATAATCTGAATCATTAGAAGCTGCAAAGTTCCTTAAAGAAAAGTAACCTTCAAAAATTTCATTTTGAGCTTGGTTAGCAAGAGTGTTAAATTCTCTTGGCACTATATAACCTCTATTTTCTTTGTTCAGTATATTTAATACTGTTTTATAAACATTGTCTATACTTACCATTGGTTTGTTTTATTAATTAGTTGGTTATGACTAAACGAATAGCCACAACCTATT
>TARA_R110002153_G_scaffold168648_1_pt1 | contig 11205 bp, 9 predicted proteins | sample TARA_R110002153 | Tara Oceans TARA_R110002153 (sample SAMEA4398193) | marine metagenome | biome: Polar Biome; feature: [SRF] surface water layer (ENVO:00010504); material: water (ENVO:00002006), including particulate matter (ENVO:01000060) such as... | depth 5 m
CACCACCACCACCACCACCACCACCACCACCACCACCATCACCGCGTTCCTGTTGTGGTACTGTTTGATCAGCAGGAGCATTTAAATCTCGTTCTTTTTGTGCTTGTTTGTCGTTATCATATAACGCCATTTGAATCGGATCGTTGTTCGTTTTTGTCCGTTTCTTCAATGCCGCTTTTGCCTCTTTGTCGCCCATCGGAAGAGAGAGTGACGCTTCTAACACAGTCACACCAGACGCGCCTGCGTATGGGTCACCCAAAAGGACTCCGTTGGTATCGTAATTCAAAGCATACCGACTCGCGTAGTGAGTCGAGGTATCCGTCGGGATGATAATAGACGGATCGTGGATCAACTGATTCGATTCTTTTGTTCCTTGATCGCCACTGCGCTTGCTCTTCTTTCGGATCTTGTTTCCGTCGTCCGTGAACGCATACAGATTCCGTTTTCTATTCTTATGTAGCACCGCATCCGACGGAACAGTCAATGAACCCCATTGCGAACTATAATCACCTAGAACATAACTTTCTTGATAGACGGAAGACGGATCGTGCAAAAAATGAGTTTTCTCGTTGAACAAGGGCGGTACAACGATCTGATCTACGTCATGTTGTTTCATTTTATATTTAGAGAAGAAAATTTTTATTAGATCGAGTTATTCCCGTATTTCTTCAACGTTAAATTCAACACAGTTTGACGATCGAGATTCAAAAGATTCATTCTCTCGTCGTAAATAGATAATTTCAAATGACTTTGCAATTCACGTGTCAATCCTTGATTCAACGCGTTGGCGTAAACGTCATCGTAGGTTTTTTGAATCACTCCTCCGTAGGGGGCATTCACAGGAACATTCAAAAACACATGCTCGTCTACTGATTCGGTCAATCCCTCGCTTCCGTCGACTGTCCCGTTGAAATTCGTGATGGAAAATCCTCCTCTGCTCACCCCGTTCAAAGACAGATACAAAGTACGGATCCCTCTCGCATCGATCGGCATATCATTCTTGTATGCGAGCAGAGTATCGGGATCGAGAAAGCGGAAATACGATTCTCTGACATGAGACGGAATAGATCGAGGAATGCTATGTTCGGTTAAACCAGGACTGTACATCAACCCACTCGGATCAACCGTCAAATAACCCGAACTGACCCATTCACTCACGTATCGAGCATATTCGTCCGAACAGGATATATCATGGAAATTACCGGAATAGCCCAGATAATCATAAAGCGTGCTCGTATCGACCGAGTCACTGACGGGATTGGTTCGATGAATCTGAACTGTCGCATAGGAATAATCAGACCCGTACGAAACACCATCCGATCCAACCACCTCAGTTCCGACTGTGGTAGGATAGATCCCGTTATCGTGAAAACTTCTCATAAACGACATAGTGAACAGAGTCACGATCGAGTTCGTTTGTTTGTGGAACATGAAACAATCATTCGGTGCACTGGGAAGGTATGATTCAAGCATCGCAGTCAATGCAGTGAGGAAGCGTCTCGCGATCTCTTCGGATGTATACTGTCCCGGTGTAATCACTAGTCGTTCTACGAATTTCAACGGAAGAGTTCCATTTTTTTGGTCTAGATCAAACGAGATCCAGATATAATTCGTGTTCTTTGTGATGTTCTGAAACGTGTGTGTGCAGCTGAACGTAAGCGGCGTGAGCGAGGACATGCTCAGATCGCGAGAAACTTCTTCTCTTAACGGAGTGTAAATCGTATGGTCAGACGAGTCTAAAACCGCGTCTCTCGCATGAGAACTAATGTGGATCAATTCTTGACGTTGTAGCGTGGTTGTATCCATTCTTACAAAAAGGAAACAAAATTTTTCTCATCTCATGGTAAGATGTATCAAGCGCCGTATTACACAGGGGAACCATACGGGATTGTCACTGGTGACGACAGTGGTGGTGGTGGTGATCCAGGAATCGACGAACTTAAAGAGCGATTGGGTTTAACCGATGCACGCCTAGGACGGGTCGCGATCGGACAAGGTACTGATCCAGTAGTGTGGGCTGCTGGAGGGATCTCGATAGGGTTTGATTCGGGTACCTTTGGAACTAAAGGCGAACGGAGCATTGGGATAGGATTCGAAGCGGGACGGTCAAATCAAGGAATGAACGCCATAGCATTAGGAACATTAAGCGGTGAACAGGAACAAGGATTATCTGCTATTGCGATCGGTAAAAACGCAGGAAACAATTTACAACGGGATAATACTATCGCGATAGGAGAAGGCGCTGGACTTGACGAGCAGCAAAAAAACTCTATTGCCATAGGAACTAACGCCGGAGAACAGGGTCAAGAAAATAATTGCGTCGCTATTGGACCCGGAGCAGGGAATGATGCACAAGGATTCATGTCGGTTGCAATCGGAAATTCAGCTGGTTTTAGCGGACAAAAAGATAGATCCGTCGCGATTGGAAATAACGCAGGAAACGTATCTCAAGGAACAGAATCTATCGCAATTGGAACCAATGCAGGAAAAACGAGTCAATCAGTATCTAGTGTTGCGATTGGGAAATTTGCTGGTAATGCCAGTCAAGGAGATGAATGCGTTGCTATCGGTACTCGTGCCGCACAGACATCTCAAGGACGCTTCTGTCTTGCAATGGGACCACGTACAGGTCAAAATTATCAAGGATATACCACCACCGAGACAGACAACGGTGACGGCACGTATTCGTATACACCAGTTATCACTGGTCAAGGAGCGATGGGGCTTGGATATATAGCAGGACAAAATTATCAACAACCAGGAGCAGTTGCAATTGGATATGGAAGCGGAACCACGTACCAGGGACAAGATTCTGTTTCTATCGGGAAGTCAGCAGCAGGCAATCGACAGGGACAGAAGTCAGTCGCGATTGGATTTGAAGCAGGGAATAAAGATCAAGGAGCATTTTCAGTCGCTATTGGAGCGTATGCATCACAGAACGCAGCGGGATTTAATAGTCATAATAACTGTATCGTTTTGAATGCAACTGGAACGGAAATAAATCCAACCGGAGATAGCAGGTGTATGATTATGCCGGTCAGAAACGAGACCAACCTAGGAGATCCCAAATTTCACCCGCTGTATTACGATTGGCAAAGCGGTGAAGTCGTCCATGGAACTTTAACGAGAACACTATCAACAGCAACACCAGATCTAGAAACACGCGTGGCGGCATTAGAGAGTGAATTACTCAGACTAGAAACACCACTCGCGGCAACACCAGCACCAGAACCAGCACCAGCACTAGCACCGACAGTCAAAAGACAAAGAATAACATGAAAGAATTTTCTCATCTAAAAGAAATGGAAAACAAAAAACGAAAAATCGAAGACGTAGACTTCACACGAGACAATTTAAATCTCTTCAATCCACTGGAGATGGATCTGACCTCGGAAGGAGAACCTATCTCGATGAAACCAAGTGAAGAAGACGAAAAACACAAGGAAGAATTCACACAAGATCAATTTTATTTATTCTCCGCTTTGCCTCTAACGGACGACCAAAAAAAGGATCTAATCAAACACCTGAGACGAAATACTTGAAATACGCAGAGGACGTAGAAATAGAAATGCTTTTGTCATGCGACAATAAAAAATTAATCAATACGATAGGATGAAATCTCTTGTAATTTAACTTATCCCAATACACACGACACGCGTAAAACTTTCTTAAATCATGCGTAACAAGCCCAGACGATGCGAACCCGCGCGTGTGGGATCCGTATAACTTCTTATACTCTGTATCCGTCATCGGATGGGGATGCGTGATCTCGTCTAGCGCAGACAGCAGTCGTTTCAGATCAGGATAAAAATAAAACGGACGATTTTCCGTTATATGAATATTCGGATACTTTCGAATCAAATCCTGAACATCGGTCTTCACGGAAGCAGAAGTGAGTGTCCCTTCTCGGTTCAACTTTAGGACTTTCAAGCGCAACGCATGCAGATCTGCTTTCTGATCATCACTTTCACCCTTTTTTGACGAACCGATAGAATAAAACAAATTACCCGATTCGAATTTGATCTCCTCGTGATCGGACAGCGGAGGCAAAAGAACCACCCCGATAGCAATATCGTGCAAACGAAGACCCGTAGCAGCTTCTAATCTCCTCGTCTGAACCTGCAGCACTTCTTCGACGGCTGGAACGGTGATCTTGGTCAAAAGCGGCTGATACACTCGAGCGCGGAACGAATCGTTCATCCGACGCTGTAATGCATCTGAACGGGCATAGAGGATAGGATCAATCGAACGACCGTACTTGTGATTGTACACGCCCAGTAAATTAGAAACAGACGACTTTTCCGTTATACTTTCGTCCGTTACCGTCGCTAGCCCATTCACAGGTCTAAACGGTAGACTCACTTTAAACCCGAGGAAATTCGAAAACGCTTTCGTCAAAATCCGATTCGTCTGATTTAAAGCCGAATCAGAAAAAAACTCCTCGTTGAATTCCCGTAACACAAGGTAGAAGTCACGGACTTCATCGAATACCTCGATCGGAATATTCTTTGCCTCGGACGGAATAGACGAAGACGTCATAGCTTCACACACCAACAACTGGAACCAGACTCGACAAGACGATTGAAACTTTCTCTTCGAAGGAAAATGACGAACGAGTAACGGACGATCGATACACCATCTGAAACTCAGAAACAGATACGCAAGAAGTAACGGACGAGAAGAATCTTCTGATTTTACAGAATCCCGAAACAGTTCGTTACTCATCGAAGAGCGCATGAAAGCAGTTACACTCGGAAGATCCATTGTAGGATACACAGCAAGAATAGGATCAAATCGTCTTTTCCAGACACCAAACGGGGGCTTGGTCTTGGACGGAACAGGTAGACTCCTCACCACCCCAGTCGAAATATCCAAGCTCACAAGAAGAAGAGATTCTGATACGGAGAGCAAGACGGACGACGCGTCATCGTCATCGCTTTTCTGCTTTTTGTGTACGTTCTGCTTTTCTGGAATTTTCTCGGTCTCGATTGATCTGGTTCTTTTTTGCATCGGGAGAATATCAGTCCCATTGACTAATGAGACGAAATTCCACATGAGAAATCAATCGCAAACCCAAAGAGTTACAAATCCAGAAGAGTTACATCCAGATCTTCTCTTTGTAACTTTCTTGGAAATTTGTAACTTTTTCAGAAATCGTCATTTTACAAACTCAAAACATCTCATATTCTCAACTCATTATCCAAATGGCTTCTACTCAAACTCAAACGCAAAAGAAAAGAAAGACCGCCTCCGCGACCAAGAAACCAACCGACCCAGACGCACCAAAAAAGTACACTCTGACTTCTGATGACAACGTTTACTGTTCTTCTATTTTCCATGATTTCGACACTGACGATGCAATCACCACTCCCACCGCAGAGGAAGCATTCCAGTTCGTACTGACCTTCGGGAAGCACAAAGGGGAGACCATCGCGACCGTCATGAAGACCAAGAAAGGAAGATCATATCTGAAGTACGTGCTAGAGAAATGGGACGCTCTTTTGCCCGAACAAGCGATCATGTTGGATTTCGCACTTCGGGCATGGGAAGAGTTCAATGCGTAGATTGTTTTAGTTCAATTGGTTTAACCCTAATCAGTCCAGGGAAATTTAAATGCTCTATGCATCTCAATAAAATAGATAATTAAGGATATAAAGAAGGGTAACTCCATTCAACAAATTTCAAACGATTTCCCGATTTGCTTTTTAAAGTACGCAGTCAACATTGAAAAATTCCAACAAATCATAACCAAACCCATGCAATATCAAGTACAAGAGTACAAAAAAACAAATTTCGATGAATACGGAGAAACGGGAATAAACCCTTATTTATTATGATTCCAGTCGAGGTATTTCATGATCACTGTCCAAATTCGTTCTAACTTTGCTAGTAATTGCTCTGATTTCACGGCTTTTATCTTTTCCGCGATCTTATCCTCACCCAGTAGACCCATTATCTTTCTCATTACGAAATTATACGGAATGAACGATTTTCGATCCGGCGCGATTCTATTCTTCTTCTTACACCAGATCCGGTCAATTTGATTAAATAAACCAATCGATTTTCGTATATTCTCACCTTTAAACGTGGACATGATCCGAGTATTTATTTCCATGATACGCGGACAGCATCGAATATAACGGGATTTTTTTAATCCTTTCATCGCATTCCGAATCGAATCTAGATCCGTTAAACCTATCGTAACTCGTAGTATATCCACTGGTATATTTGATCTACTGATCCCAATCAACTGATACAGACACGAGATGAAATGGTTCACTCGCTTGTATCCTCTGTGATTCTCGCCAGAATAATTGTCCTTTACGAAAACTTCGAACTTTAGCGCTGTTCGATTAAACGCGATCGAATGAGATACAACCCCACACGACACACACACTTCATTGGTTTCTCCACTCACAAGTTGGAGATCCGGTTCTTCGCAGCACGGATCCATCTAAAAAAACCAGGAAAAATACGGAATGAAACGTTCGTCCCTCACGGGAGAACACAGAGGATATAAACGGCGCATCTCAGAAAGATCAGTCAGACTGAAAAAACTAGAATTCAATCCTCTCACACTCGGATACATGATAGAAGTTTCGTCTTGTTCGTTGTGATTTAATCCTACAACATGCCCTAGCTCGTGTAATATTGTATTTTCAAGAGAAACAGAGAAACGACTGATCTTATCTATATCCAGAGTTATCTTGAACGTCGGATCGCGTACATCTGATCTAGCCCATCCCAACGTACGCGGATCGGCGATCGGACCGCATTCGATCAAACCAGGCGCATACGGAGACGAGTCGTAGTAAAAACGAAACCCTAAACAAGGAATGTCGTTGATCCAACGGGTCTGTTTCAAAATAGAAGTCACAACAGAAACATCACAGTCTTTCACATGGAACAGTCGCACGGAAAAAGGAGCACTCAAAGGAACAGCACAGACAAAAACAAACAGACAAAAGAGAATTAAGAATCTCATTCTTCTTACTTTATGAAAAGAAAATTTTCCCTTTTCCTCTACGAGAGAAATTCGCACTCTTCGCAGACGCAGATGTAATTGTGATGTCTACAATAAGAATGAATGTCCCATTCATTGAATTTTCCTACATTGTTACGAAAAAACCCATCTCGTTCCATTTCAGTAGAAACAAATAACGGCGTCACAAACGAAGGGATCACATTATCTGGAAAAGACATCGGACTGTTCGGCTGATAGTGGTCACGAGTCAGATCGAGCGGAGAAATATCCAGAGCATCAGCATCGTCATAGTCGCTTTCGGAACTCCATTCGGCGTCGCACTCGTCGATGATGTCGATGTTATTCTCTTCGATGAAATCGTCTAGATCGATGACCGGTTCGCCTAGAGTAACAAGACTCGCGTTCGCACAGATCAAGAGAGCATTCACTTCGGATAAGGTCATATTTGCCATCGTAGAGCGGTCTAAGATAGCGGAAACTTCAGGGGTAGCAAAACTGGTCATCTTGGTCGTTTGGATAATGAAAGGAAAAACTCAAGACTCAAACACACACAAACACACCAATCCAGAAAAGTTACAATCAATTTCCCAGAAATTTCAAAGAACATAAAAGTTACAATCTAGAAATTTCTCAGCATCATAGAAAGTTACAATCAACTCAGGTCAAAAAACAAAAAACTCATTCATTATCCATATGGCGTTCTTCGATCAGCTCAACGTACTCATCGATCCACACGGAGGTAAAATTTTGTTTGTTAATGTTAGCAATGCAGCAATCTGATGATATCTTAACTTTCGCAGATCTGATCGAATTAGACGTATTCCATACCCTAGCGGAAGCAACACACGCACACCACTCAGATGGATTTCTTATCTCTAGAAATCTATACCATCTCGACTACACCTTCACGGACGAAACCAGTACCATCCAAGAATTGATCGAAACCGCTGACCATCCAACCTACTGCGAACTAGTACGAGGGACTGTTCCATGTCGCCTGTTCTTCGATATCGATGATGTGCTTCCCGTTGAACCACCCACGATGATCAACCACTTCTACTCCGTGTTCAAATCAGTCCAGGAACAAATCCAATCTAAACTCAGAAATAAAATCCAAGACCAGCTACTAGACGATATCCAATTCATCGTATACAACGGATCTAGGGAAATCGAGAACGGTTTCAAAGCATCTTATCACGTCGTTTTTCCTCAAATCACATTCGAGAACATCACCGAGATGAAAAAGTTCATTCGGGATCTAGTACTACCCCCGTGCATCGACCAACGAGTCTACAGAAAAAACGGTCTTTTCAGGTTGCCCTATTGCTACAAAGACACGGATAGCACAACTAGACTCACTTTCATGCCGCAGCGAAACTGTTCCATTGAACCAGAAGAGATCTTCCATTGCTCTATCATCACCGCACACGAAGCACTAGACGCAATCACCTACGAAACGCAACCCACGAGGATGATAGAAGAAGAAGAAGACGAACCAATCGCAAATCCAGCACAGGTCATCGACATCAGACCGAACACAGACCACGTCACTTCAGCATCAGACGCACATCTCCACGTCCTATACGGAATGAGAAGAAATCTATTTCTTAGTTCAGTCGAACTGCCCTGTATCATCAAAATGGTAAACCAGTTGCCCTTTCTCTATCCGGGGTCGGTACTAGATCTGACCCTAGCAGAAATCACCCACACAGACGACTGTAAATATTTCCTTCAGATCCCATTCAGATTCGACTCTATCTGTCCGATCCACAAACGAGTGCACACAGGAAGAGCAGCACGCAACAGCCACGCGTCACACATAAGATTCGACTTCGATCGGTTCGAATTCAGCATCATCTGCTTCCAAGGAGATACCATGCAAACGGGGATCATTCATCCAGATGGACGATTCGACATCTACCCAGATAGACTCAGCAAACAACAGAAACTGACCAGATCCATGAACTCCATCCAAGAATGCTACAAAAACAAATCCACGAACCCACTTCGATATGTTACTACCCTAGCGGAACGCATGAAATGGAACACATTCCAAAACGGCGATAATTTCATGTGCTACCACGAAAGCAACGCCTTATGGAACGAATACGACTGCATCTCACTCCAATTCGCAAACCGAACCAACGACGATATCTACACGCGAGCACACAGATTTCAAGAATACGGATGCGAAAACTGCCAACTTAGATCGCTCGAATGGGCTGATTTTAACTCGTGCGGAGTCACAGTCGAGAATCAACCACACGGACCGAAATTGTGCGACAAAGTAGCATCGTCCTCTGCTATCTCCACGTTCAGTGGCCATGTCAGATCAATCAACGTCCTCCAAGACAAGAACAGATGCGACGAACTCGACGTTGCTGTGGACCTGCTCCCCATCAAAGGAAATCTAGTCGTCGATCTCAAATCAGGGGAAACCAGAGAGAGACGACCCAGTGATATGTTCTCAACGCATCTAGACGTCGATCTGCTAGATTTTGACTGCGATCGAGTCAACCTAGTCGATGCCCTTCTGCGAGAAGCATTTCCCGATGAGTCTGAATTTTTCATGTTCACGTCATCACTTGGGTCGCTCCTCTTCGGAGAGGTCGAAACAGAACGAGCGTTTTTTATCTGGGTCGGAGAAGGCAGAAATTGTAAATCAGTCACAGCTGATCTTTTATCAGTTGCCCTAGACGCGACTAAATTCTACGTTCCGATGGAAACGTCTTTTCTCAAACAAAACTCATTCAACGCACAAGAAGGGCATTCAGCAGCACTCCTCTCGCTCAAAGGAAAGAGAGTCATGACCGTGGCAGAATTCAACGACGAAGACACGCTTGACATATCTAGAATCAAACAACTCTCCGCTGGTGATTCATTTTCCGCACGGGGAGCATATGCAAAAAAAGCAAAACATTTCCGCTCAGTGGCCACGCCGATCATTCACACGAATCAGGTTCCGCAATTCAACGCCGACACAGCCACACTAGATAGAGTGCTACTAGTGGAATTCAATCAGCGTTTCGTCGATGATCCTGATCCGGACGTTCCGAGAGAGAAACAAGCCAACGAAGAACTGGTCAATCAGATCAAAGCAGATAAAAGCGCCGTCTTCAGTTGCTTTGTCAAATACGCTGTCCAGTACAGTCAATACTTCCGATCGAACAAACTCAGACTCAGAGAAAAATGGCCTACGCAATGGATCGAGTCAGCGAAATCCTGTATCATGGACACGGCATCCTCACTCGCTGTATCGTCTGGAATGTTCGTCTCCACCGTCGACGAATATTTCATGGTCTCGCTTCAAGCATTCAAGCACATGATGAAATCGTTCTGCGATCGGAACAAAATCCCCTATAAGATAAGTGCGATTCTAAGAGGACTAAAAGAAGAATTCCCGAATGCAGAATCCAGAAAAATCCAGATCCACCTAAAAGACGCATGCAAAACATACAGGTTCAACATGACCGTGATTTACGGTGTTCGTCTAGACGAGAAATTTCTAAGAGCGCACAGGGCAGATGACGACACGATCTGCATCTCCAAATATAACGTACCGCGTTGCCCATTGGAAAGATTGGGGTTGCTTTACAAAGAAGAACATAACGATCTGAACTGGCGCGCCGTTTTCCTGAAAAAGATACAAGAGATGAAAACGAAGGGAATTGTCTCCTCAGACGTAAACAAAATAGTAGTGGGTGACGTAGAAGTAGATCTAACTGAATCACCTAATTATGGGTTCTTTTCTCTTTAATAAAACAAATTTTCTTCCTCTATTACAAATGGCGTACAGAGGAGATAATGTCGATCCAGCCAATAGGCATCAAATGCAACAGATGATAAACGAACCAGAAAGGATGCCTCTAGTGTTCTTATCAGACAAAACATACAAACTATCAATCCAGCAGCGAATGAAAAACAGGGTATACGACGCGAAGAGACGAGCTAGATACGCAGTAACAGAGATGCCGTGCTCGTATAAAAATTGCACTAGACCGAAGAAACGAAGCAGATCAAGGACTTGCGCGAGACACAAGAGATTAGGACACGTGCAGCGTGAGCAACATAGAAGAGACAGCGAAAGAAACAACAGAAACAGCAACAACCAAAACGGCAGCAGCGACGACGAACTCGACTTAAGCGACTTAGATTTCAGCAACAGCAACAACAGCAACGGCATCAGCAACAACGGCAACGGCATCAGCAACAACGGCAAC
>TARA_R110002153_G_scaffold203824_1_pt1 | contig 11203 bp, 23 predicted proteins | sample TARA_R110002153 | Tara Oceans TARA_R110002153 (sample SAMEA4398193) | marine metagenome | biome: Polar Biome; feature: [SRF] surface water layer (ENVO:00010504); material: water (ENVO:00002006), including particulate matter (ENVO:01000060) such as... | depth 5 m
GTCGTACCAGACGATCGCCGTGTCAGGATCGTAGCCCTCGGCTTCCAAGGCAGGCCGCAGCCAGGACTCGGTGAGAGCGTTGCACACGATCTCGGCGTTCGGCTCGATGTGAAGCGTGATCGCCGTCGCCTCGACCTGCCAGGCAGTCCAATGGTTGACGCCCGACATGCCAGTCAAAATCTCGGGAGGCATATCGAGGCCGAGAGCGAGGCGCTTGATCGCCGCTTGTTGCAACGATTCGATTCGGTCATCGAACGGGGTCGAGAAATTGATGTGCTTGATCTTGTCGATGAACTCGCCAGGGATCGCCAACGTCAACGGCACGACAGCAGCAGCGGAGTCGCGATCCTTGATCGGCACCGTCATCATCTCGGTCAACTCGTTCACGAACCGATCGAAGCCGTCTTGATCCTGATCGGCTGGAGCAGCTCCAGCGGTCGGCGGTGGAGGCGGCGGGAACTCGGCCTCGGCCGGGATTGCGAGCAGGCCAGCACCAGCGAGGCGGCTGCGAGCCGAAGCGGTGACGTGAGCGTTGAGAAGTTCGAGCTGTTCGAGGACACCGAGGACCGCGCGCACCGGGGCGTCTGGTTCCCACGGGCGGCGAGGATGCCTGCGCCACACTTTGACGACAAGAGCGTTCGGATGAACGAAACGCCAGGCGTCGCTGCTCGACCCCGTAGCGGTCCGCACTTTGACGACGGTCCTGCCCGCCTCCTCGGTGATCCGAACTGCGTCCTGCGAATAGACCTTCCACGTCTCATAGATGTCTGACAGGTCGTCATTCATGTCTGGCTCGGCGATCATCCAGCCGAACCCGGCGACCGACAGGTGCTGGCCGAACTCGGAAAGGAGCTGCCCCTGTCCTGCTGCGCCTCCAGCGATCAGATCAACAAGCTCGACAGCGCGCCTCTGAGCGTCGGTCGTTTCTTCGCCGTTGTAATGGATTGGGCTTGGCTCTTGGCCTGACGCCTTTGGAGGGACCGCTGCTGTCAGGTTGACGCGTGACAGAGCGTTGCTTGTCCAGCCGACACCGAAGCGCAGCTCGCCGACCTGGTCGTAGAAAGTCCAGGCCGCTTCCTGCCAGGGCAACAGGCCCACGGCTTGTACTTTGTTCTTGACGTGTCGCGACGTGACGATCTCGGCAGCAGCGACAAGCGAATAGATGTGAGGCTTTGATATTGCCCGTGGACGGTCGGCCATGTCGAGAGGCTACCCCGACTGTGATCGCTGGAGAGGAACCCCTCTCATCGGCCTGCCGGTTCGTCCTGCCGAGTGTGATTCGGTAGCAGGCGATCTGTGCCGAGCTGATACCAAGAACACCCGCAGTCGGGACACAGCAGCATCGGGCCGTCCACGTCCCCTTCGAGCAGCGACGCCTCGCAGACCATTACCGATCGAGCCTGTCCTCGACCGTCTGGCCGATCCCGGCAGTGAGCGAACCGGCGAGCGAGATCACAACGATCCAGAGCCACGGATCGTTGAAGTCAGACCAGAGCACGACAGGGACGGCGACAAGCGGCGACATCCAGATGCTAAGGCACCACGGGCAGGTCACAAAATATGCCCAAGTGTCGCCACGCTTCGCGACTCGTTCACGGACGGGAGCGAACACTTCATCGACGGTCAGCAGGCGGGCGAGACGCCAGCAGGCCAGGAGGGACAGAACAACAAGCAATGTCATGGCGTCAATGGTAGTCACTCAGATTCGAGAGCTGAGGATACTCTTCGAGCCGAGCTTCGAGCGGGCCACCATCCGTTCAGGCAGCAGCTCCCGAATGCAATGAACCAACGCGTCCAGACGGTCCGGAGAGCGAGACACGCCGGGCACCCATGTCGTCATCTGATCTTCGAGGGACGGCAGGAAGCCCGCATGATGAATCCAGCGCCGTTCATACAGGGCGGCGATCGGCTCGGCCCTGGCCTGTTTCGATTCTCGGGCGTTGATCTTCTTGACAGGGATGGTCGAATCGACCGCATGGATCGTCGCACGACACATATCGCCGCCTTGGTTCTTCTCGACGTACACGGCTTGAGCGCCCCAGTGCCGGTATGCGGCCACGACCGCTGCGCCCCATTCTTCTGGCCGTCCCGACATTGACTCGTCAGCCAAGATGATCGCGTGGTCCTCGCCTGCCTTGGCTCCGGATGGGGCGGTGCCGACAACGATGCCGCATTCTGCTGTCTCGCCGGGCGGGTCAACAGCGACGATGGTGCGCCACATGGATCGCTGGTCGATGGGCACGGGCTGATCGTTGGACGCCAACCAATCAGCAAGGTCGTGCCAGGCGGTGAGCTTGTCAAAATGTTCCATGCGGTTCATGTCGATCGCCTGCGAGATCCACAGTGCGCCTTCAACGTCGTCCAACACTTCGGCGTGCAACTCTTGTCGGCCCAGGCGGGTGCCCTCGAATCTGGATTCCATGACCGCGACATATGCCTCCGCTAGGTTCGGTGCGTTGTCATAGGTCGAGCCGGTCGATGTGATACAGCCATCCTCGCCGGTCAGGTCACGAAGCCATTTGTGAGGCTTCGGTGTCCCGGTCAACATCATGCGAGGGTCGTTGCCCAGGCGCAGGCCGAAGCGAATGTTGTCGAGCGTTTCCTGCCCGTATTTCCATGAGGCTGGTTCGTCGCCCCACACCCAGTCATGCTGCGGCCCACGGAGCCTGTCGGGTTCTTCGGCTGAGTAGACGGTGGCGACTGCCCCGTTGTGGAACGTGACGCGCCGCTTCGACGGCTCATACTTCGGTCGATGCCACGGCGGGAAACAGGACAGCAGCCCTGACTCTCCTTCGATCATCACGTCCCGTGCGTCTCCGGCGGTTGGAGCGACGATGCCGATATACCGGGCCAGGCCGGACTCGACCCGCTCCCTGGTCGTCTCGCCACCCGTGCGGGTCTTGCCGAACCCTCGACCTGCTCGCAGATACCAGATCGCCCAGTCGCCGAGCGGAGCGGTCTGGTTGGGGCGTCGCCACATGCGCCACGACCAGGCGAGTTCCTCTTCTTCTTCGGGAGTCAGATCGGCGAGGAATTGTTGCCAGTCGCCACGCCGGACCAGCAGGGTCGCAAGCGATTCGTTCCGATGCTCGATGACTTGGTAGTCGCTCATTCGATCACCCTGTCGAGGATGCGGGCAACGATTGCCGAGCGGGTCAGCTCTCGCTTGACGGCGAGCCGGTCGAGCTTGTCGAGATGGTCGGGCGAGAGACGCAACGTCACAGACTTCGCGACGCCCGACTCATGATGTGGCTTGCGCGGCATCCGACCACCATAACCGCTTGCGCTACAGATAACCGCTTGCGCTACACGGCTCTGAGTTCGCCTGGCTCGACAATCGGCGACTCGTAACGCAGGCTCTCCTCCAGCTTTGTAAACCGAGCAGCGAGCGACGCCGTGGTCGCAACACGATTGTCGCCCGACTCCTCCAAAGACAACAGGCCAGCCATCTCCGACACACCAGACGCCCGCAAGATCGCCTCAGCAGCCCGCACCCGATCAGAACGGCGAGCCTTCTTGTCGGTGGCGATCTCCGTCAACGTAGACGCCGCAGCGCTCGAAGCCGTCGAGACAGCACGATGGGCACGCTCGACCGCTTCACGTTTCGCACGCACCAGCAGCTCCCGGCCCAGGCCCGTGGTCCTCCACCGGTAGATCGTTCGCTCCGTCACGTCGAAGTGCTTGGCGATCGACTTCATCGTGTGCCCGCGCATCATCAGGTCGATCATTTCGATGACTCGGTCGTCTGCGGTCACAAGCTCGACATCGGTTAGTTCATTGGTCATGATTCTTCGATGCTAGTCGGCCAGTGTTGGAGCGTGCGGGGAGGGCCAGGGGGTCGTGCTTGCGTTTGTGCTGGTCAGGGGTCGCTGATCGGGGCCGGTGGCGTCTGATTCCGCTGGTCCACTTTATGTGCCGTGGCGCATCGAGGGCGGTTCGACTAGGCGATATCGGGCGATGTCAGGGTCGAGGGGCGTCGTGCGTTATTCGGCGCAGGTCGGACATTTGCCCTAGTCGGCCATTTGAGGGGCGTAGAACGCAGTACGGGAGCGTCTAAGCGCTATCTGGCGGCACCGGCTGAGAGGAGGGCGACGATCTGGGTCCAGTCGTCGGGCCTCCAGACGTAATAGGCGAAGCCTGGCAGGTTGGCTTCGAGGGCTTCGAGGCGTTGTCCCCACTCGATCTGGTCGTCAGACAGTCGGCCTTTCTCGGTTTTGAGTTCGGCGGTGATGAGCAGGCCGCGGTCGGCGTGGACCATTGTGAGGTCGGGCCAGCCGGTGCCGTCATATTTCCAGCCGGTCGCCCATCCGTTCTTTGTTCGCATCGGGCGATGGCCGACGACCCTCCAGTCGAAGATGCGGGCGGCGTCCACAATGGCTTGCTCGAACTCGGCTTCGTTCATCGGATCGACTGTAGTCGGGACGTGGACGAGGACCGCCCCCAACCAAGAAGCGGCCCTCGTCCATTGTGCGCCTGACGCCCGGTGCGTTTCGGGAGGCGCTGCCCTACTGAATGAACCGACAAACACGCGGCCCACCGGGGGAAGAATATTGGATCACCGTGATCGTTCTGCTCGGCTTGCCCTTGCCACGATCCGTTTGACTTGTGCAACAGAGTAGAAGTGGATGCGGCCAGTCCTGGCCCAGCTCTTGATCTCACGATAGGTCGCCAGCACTTCGGCGTCGCTCACGCGTGAAAGAGGTCGAGCTGGAAGCTGGAGCCGTCGCTGAGCTTGACGGAGATGCGCTCTTTGCCGACTGTCACGTCGGTGACGCCGTGGATCGAGGCGTTGGTCCAGCCGTGGGCCACGCCGGGAACGTTGAGGTGAGCGGTCACTGAAACGTGCGGAGCGTTGAGCGACACCGATTCGTGAGCGCCACCGGCGTCCTCCCATTGCGAAGCGTCGGTGCGGAGCCGCCCCAGGTGGAGCTGCTGCTCGGCGACGACTCTGGTTCTGCTGTCGCTGTAAAGCTCGCTGCCGATGATGTGTTTGATTTCCATGATTCGTTTCTCCTTGGTTGGTTTCGTTGATTCAGTCGAGCGCACCGACCGGGCGACCGGTGCGCTCTCAGAATCAACGCGTCCAGTCGGGGCAGGCTTCCCGCTTGGCGAACTCGTCGTTCATCAGCTCCAGCGGCGATGGGCCAGGACCGCAAAGACCGCAGCGCCAGTCAAGCTCGCACTCGCACCGCTCGACGTCGATGTCCTCGCTCATTCCATCGCCTTCTTGATTGCGCCACGGGCCGACTGGCGGCTGGCGTAGCCGAGCTTGTCGGCGATGGCCTGGAGGGTGGCTCCGGACTTACGCATCCGCACTGCGATTGCGACTCGCTCGGAACCGGTGACGATCTCGACCATCACGCACCCACCTTGTTCAGGGCTACGAGCTGGCGGCGACCGAACCGCTCCGCAACTCCCCAGCCGGATTGCTTCACCATGAAGTGGTTTGGCCCTCGCTGTTCGGTGATGGTCCCGCACTGGTAGTGGTACTGGCCGAGCTTCACGTAGTCGCCAATCTGGAAGTCACCGGCGGCGTGCCGGGCTTGCCGCTCCTTCTTGGCGATCCGTGCCGCTTCATGCCGAGCTGCAATCTCGGCTCGCTGCTCGATCCCCTGGGGCGACGCTTCCCACGCTGCCGACCGTGCCTCCTCTCGCTCACGAAGCTCGACACTGAAAGCAGCAAGCTGATCGGCCGTGAACTGCTTGCGGACGTGGCGTCCGGTTGCCTTTGCCGAGTTGACGATGCCGAAGTGTTCTTGGCGATCCTCGCCGTGGAAGTCGGCGTAAAGATCAGCGTCGCTCAGGAGGTCGGCGATCTCGGCTCCGGTGATGTCGAGCCGGACCATGCTGCCCTGCCGGAGCCGCTTGACAACGACGGCCTGCGAGTCGCAGCGGTCGGCGTGGTCGTCCCAGAAGTGGAATGGCGTGTCGATCGTGTAAGACGTTTTGTTTTGCATATCCCGAATCGTATCGGGTCCGCTCAGGGTACGCACTTCACCAGCTCCCAGATAAATCAAGCGGCGGCGGCTCAATGATCCGGCGTGGCCGATCAAGCGGACAATCGTGGAGGCCAGGGGCTGCGAGCCATCGACCGCAGCCCTCGCACTGGTCGAGATCGGTGTGGCCCATCAGAAGACCCACCCGGCCAGGGGCAGCAGCCAGAACGGCATGAACATCATCGCCAGAGCGACCCAATGAATCGCCGTCAATTTCTCGCTCATACCAGACGCTCCCCGCAAAGCTCTTCGAGCCACTCGATGTCTTCGCCGTTCCACGTCTCGGCGTCGAACATCTCGACCAGCTCGGCCAGCGTCCCCTCATGGCCTTCCCAGGGCGACGAGTAGAAGCTCACAAGGTATCTGTCGTCGATGACAGCGACTTGGAACTCGGCGTTCGTCAGGAACACGTAGCCACTCATCCGATTGAACGCAACGGTCACTTCATCGTTCTCGAAGTCGTCGGGCAGGCCGTTGAGCACCCAGGCGTCGAGCAGGTCGCGAGCCATTCTGATTTCTCGCATCCCGAAGTCGCCGAGATCGGTCGTCAGGGTCTTGACGTTGTAGTCGGTCATGAGACGTTGACCCAACGCATCGCCGTGGCGAGCACGTTGTTGTAATCGCCGGACATGGCTTCGGCCATGAACTCAGCCTGCACGTCGCTCGGGAGCGCCCGCTTGACTTTGCCGATGATTGCGAAGGCGTTGCCGTCGCTTCCCGTCAGCTGCACTTCGATGTTTGGGAATTTCGTTTCCATTGTCTTCCTCCTTGGTTGGTGTTCGGGTTGGTGTTCGCACTTCGGGCATCCGTCCTCACGGCCAGGGTGCCAGTAGCCGTTGCGGGCCTGATGGCCCATCGCTGCGACTTGCATCACTTGCACGTTCCGGTGCCGATGTGGCGGGCGACCCAGCCGGGGATGTGACGCATTCCGCGGGCGGCGCACGTCGGGCAAATGCTCTTGCCGTGAGGCGTGCGGCTCCACGTCAGCGGGTTGGTCGGGTCGATGTTGGCTGCTACTGCGTTGCTCATGTCCCGAAGGGTATCGGGTACGACCAGGCGTTCCGCCACCCTCGAAGAAATACGCATCGTCGTCTACGGCTTCGTCAACGCATCCAGCGCCCAGAGGGCCGAAGCATCGGATCATCGCCGTAGATCGCATCTGGGAGCGCACTGGGGCGCACGTAGATCGGCTGAGGCGGGCACGATTGGATCTCCCAGCGGCTTGCCTTGGCTCGGGCCTGATCGAACATCCTGCGAATCTCGTTGCGGGCGACCAGGCACTCGGCGTGCAAATCATCGAGCGGAGCGTTCATGATCCGTCCTCGCACTGGTCGGTCCAATCTTCGAGGCCGAAAGAGATCAGCTCGAACGCAGCCTGCCATGTCTCCCAGCCGTCGAAGTCCGCAGCCGCGCCACGCTCGTCAATGCGGACGCTGTGCTCGTTGCCGTGCCCGCAGTAGGCCGTGAACCAGCCGGTGAGCCGGACCTTGCCGACGCCGTGCTTGTTCGTCCACGTCGTCAGCAGCATCGACTCCAGCGAGCCAGGGCCGAATGAGTGGCCCTGGCTCGCCGGGAGCTTCTTGATCGTCACGTCGCTCACGATGCGAACCGGTCGGCGGTGACGATCTCTTCGTTCCCGTCGAACTGCGTGCGGACGATGACGGCCGTTACGTTGCAGGCGCTCTTGCCCCGCAGGTCGGCGTAGGCCCGAGCCATGACCCGGCCCTCCATCACGTCCTTGTTGGCGAGAGTCGAGCGACGTGCGGGGAAGGCCCCGACCCAGCGGACGATGTCGCCCGAGCCGTTGAGGGCATCCCACGACTTGAAGATTCCCCACGATGTGCCGAAGCGGGTGTCGATCAGCTTCGCCGGGATCAGCCCGCCGTCGAGATCGAACAGCGCAGGCACGTCGGCCAGGCCGTCGTTGTCTTCGATGTCGGCCTGGAGCCGCTTCTTCGCTGCGTTGCATCCGGACGCCCACTGGCTCATGAAGCCGTCGGTGTCGCAGCGCTCGAAGCTGTCGGCGGCGTCTTGTTCGTGCTGGGAAGCTTCGGCTCGCAGGGTGGCTGGGTTACTGTTGTTGTTTTGCATAACCCGAATGATATCGGGTTCGCTTCGGCTTGACACTTCCATCACGCCGCTCGACCCTTCGCCTTGCGATGGATCGTCCGCACCCGGTCCAGCCGGAACGTGCGCCACGACCGACGCGAATCGTTGACCGGCCCGAAGCAAGTCACGCTCGCCCCGCCGTCGTCCATTCGATCGAACTTGAACCGGCCCTCGCCCCGCACCGTGATCTCGACACCGCGCACCAGGCGAGACGCTTCGAGGGGCTCGACTGTCCCCGCATCCTCGGCCTCGATCTTTGCCATCACCCGATCAGCGGGCTGCGGCAGCTCGACCCCCGCTGCGGCAGCTCCTCGAATCACTGCGCCCCTGGCCGACGCCGGAGCGTTGAAGCCGAGCGCTTCGGCGATGACGCGGAACGCTGCGCCGTCGCTCCTCATGGCGAACGCCGTGGCGTCCCGTTCGTCTCGCTCGCTCATCGTGCGCCTGCGGCCTTCAGCTCGCGGATCGCCTGACGGGTCGCTGCGATGCGGATGTCCAGGCGACGCTCCTTGCCGAGCATCATCTGGTAGGCGCTGAGGGGCGTCGGGTCGTCGCCGTCGAGCGTGACTTCCATAAGCCAATCGCTCACGGCGTCTCGCCGGGTCTTCAGGTTGGCGAGAAGCTCGCGCTCTGCCGTCAGGTCGAGGTGGATGGTGTCGTTGTCGTTTCTCATATCCCGAATGTTATCGGGTCCGCTCAGGCTTGACACTTCCACCCGAAAACGACAAAGGCCCGACCAGGGGAGCAACCCCCTGGTCGGGCCTCGACACACCGACCCCCGCTCTCACACGCCTATTCGTGAATGTCGAGCGGAGGTCTTCGAGAGGTCAGGGATTCGATCTACCGCCACGGCTACCCTCCTCCCATTGTGGCCACGCCGGGGATGCTCTCGCTTCAGTTTCGATCGGCGCTTCCGCTTCACTCGCACTACCCCTCGCTCCCTCGCTCACCGTTCGTTCAGGGATCGCTTGCCTGAGGTATATCCCAGTCGGCCGTCTCAAGTGTCGAACGTGGACTCCCACAACTGAATGTCGGGTGACTCACATCTTCTTGAAGCGGGCGCTGGTTCCTCGGCAAGTCGTGGTCGTTAGCCGTCAGCGGTGAGGTCATAAGGCGGTCTACTCGGTACTTCGTCGGTCGCCTGACCTGCTCGATTGTCAATGTGCCTCGCCGCCAATGTTTCGGCGACAAGATCATTATAAGCCGAACGGTATCGGGAACGCACTATTTATTTTGCAGCCCCAAACCAAGGCCGTTCCCCAGGCCCAGTCCGACGGCAACGTCACTCCTCGAAGCGGTGAGGGACTCCGGCGATCGAAGCGCATTCCCAACACTCGTTGACGGCAGGCAGCTCAGTCAAACCGGCCCAGTCCGCTCGCCCGCATAACGGGACCAGCCCGTGCGTCGAGTCGTCCCAGGCGAGATGGACCATCACTCGACCTCCTTAGGGAAGGCGCAGTCCTCGCAGACGCCCCGATCATCAGGCAGAATCCAGATCGACTCATACGCAGACACGTCGGCACCTGTCTCAGGGTCGTAGTCGAGGAAACCGCCGATCGTCCGCTCGCACATCGCGCAGTGCGCCTCCTCGAACGGGAAACGTTCCTCCCAATCGGACGGCACATCACGCCACGGGTTGCCGCCGATCCATTCGCCGAACGACAGCTCGAACGGTTCAGAGTCGTGCGGGAGGGTCGAGAGCCATGTGTCGTAGGCGCTCACTGCTTCATCTCGTCGCACGCTGCGAGAGCGTCGATGCGGGACAGACCGCGCCAGGCGGTCGGGAGCCAGCCACCACGCTCGATCCACTGGCGCAAGCCGAGGATCGCTTCCAGACGCTCGTCCTCACCATCATCGGCAAGGGACATGCCCCGCTTCAGAGCTGCGTCGGGGTCCATCAGTCGTCCTCTTCAATGATCGGTTCTTCGTCGCAATGGTTCCAGTCCATGAGCCGATCATGCAGCTCGTCATACGGGCGGGAGCGATCGCGTAGCTCTGTCCCGGCATACGTCACGACCTCCAAAGAGTTGCCCGCAAGCACCAGGGCGTGCATCAACAGGGTGTAATCGACCGCCGAGAGCGACAGCAGGAACTCGCCGCCTCGACCGTAGTTGCCGGATCTGAATACTTGGGATTCGTCGTTCAGATCGAATGGACGGGATTCTTCACTCATGGTCTTCTCCTTGATTGGTATTCGGGATCGCCTGGTCCTGCTCGTCCAAGTACGCAGCCCACTCGGAGCGAGGATCAGTGGTGCCTTCGATCGGCGGGACCGAAGCGGTGTAGTCGTAATTCGGGATGTCGAAGAACTCTTCGGCATCAAAGGTGTCGGTGATGTCGATCATTGCTTCCTCGCTGCGGCTGCGAGGGCCACAAGGGCTTCGACCTCTGCCCGACTCAGACGGAAATATTGGCGGCGAGGAGAGAAATGCTTTTGGCCTCGCAAGCGGTCGCAAGCGTCAAGCGCCTCTGAATGCTCGGTGATGTCGATGAGCTTCTTTGCTGTTGCTGTTTCCATATCCCGAATCGTATCGGGTTCGCTTCGGCTAGGCACTTCACCCGCCGTGGAGCACCATCAACTCAGCCCGGGCTTCGGGCTTGTCCCGCATCGCTCCGATCATCTTCGCCGTCACCATCTCGCCCGAACGCTGGATGCCTCGCATCGACATGCACGTATGCGACGCCGTGATGATGACACCCACGCCCACCGGCGACAAATACTTGTCCACAGCCTCTGCGATCTGGTCGGTCAAACGTTCCTGCACCTGCAAGCGGCGGGCATACATATCGACCAGGCGAGCCAGCTTCGACAGCCCGACGATGCGACCGCCCGCAGCCGGAATGTACGCGACAGTCGCATGGCCGTGGAACGGGAGCATGTGGTGCTCGCAGAGCGACGAGAACGGGACACCCCGAACGACAATCATCTCATCATGCGACACATCGAACGTGGTCGAGAGCACGTCAGCCGGGTCGAGCTTGTAGCCCGATGTCAGCTCAGTCATCGCCTTGATGACTCGCTTCGGCGTATCGAGCAGCCCGTCCCGTGATGGGTCTTCTCCGATGTGTTGAAGGATGCGGACCACGGCGTCGGTCGG
>TARA_R110002153_G_scaffold48277_4_pt1 | contig 11196 bp, 7 predicted proteins | sample TARA_R110002153 | Tara Oceans TARA_R110002153 (sample SAMEA4398193) | marine metagenome | biome: Polar Biome; feature: [SRF] surface water layer (ENVO:00010504); material: water (ENVO:00002006), including particulate matter (ENVO:01000060) such as... | depth 5 m
GTTTTTAGCCACGTTATTTACAGCGTCTAAAGCCTTCATTTGTTTGTTTAGCATAAGCATTTGACCACCACTCTGAAGTCCACCCATAAAATTTTGCATCCCAGCTCCAATTAAACCTTGCGCTTCAGCGTAGTCTTGTTGATAAGGCTGCATTTCATTCATTTGAAAAGCCTTGTCTTTATAGCCAGCCATCACGTTTCTCATGTTTTGAGCGGTTTGAATGTTCTGCATTCTTTGCTGAACGTCAGCAGATAACAAATCAGAATAAGAGTCTTGTTGATTTTGCTGTATTGCAGAGACCATACCAAGACCACCTTTCCTGTCTGCTGTACCAGATAGGGCTTGTTGACCGCTTCTCTGTATGTTTTGCATGTAAGACTGTTTCTGAGCGTCTGGCATACCGTAGTACGACATAAGCTCTGCCTCAGACATGTTTTGTTCTATTTCCGAAGGAATTTGATATTCTGGTCTAGTTAAATTCTTTAATTTAGAATAACCAGCGACAGCCTGTCCTATTCCAACGGCTGCTTGTGTTCCTGCTATTACTGCTCCTATCATAGTTTACAAAATTAATCTTTTTACGTTTAAGTTACAAATTATATGGCTCCTTACTTTTAACTTGGAGATACGCCTACGTTTACAGCAAAAAGTCGTGTGTACTTATTATTAGTCCAAGAACACCTAATTGTTGCGGATGAAGACCTGATTCTTTCTCCGTTAATTATGCCAGCATTTGCGTTACCAGCAACGTAAGCTAAAAAGCTATTAATGTCTCCATATATGTTGGAGTAGTGATAATTTTCTTTAGTTTTCCAGTACGAGTTAAATATCTTAGAATACTGCCTGTAGTTGTTTTGTATTTCAAAATCTGTAGGTTTAAAGTTACACTCTACATCTATTGAGTTGTACACCTTATTCAATGATGGCTCAATATTACTAACAAGAATAATTTCTGCATCAACAACATTTTTGCTGTTAGTTTGAGTCCCTCCACTTTCTTCAGAATAAAAAACGCTGTAGTTGTTTGGAACTAAATCACCTGCATCGTATACTCCTCTTTTCATAACGTAAAGACTAGCCCCACCGTGAGTACCTCCAACAGAGCTTGTTGCTGCAACTAAAGGGTTTATAATGTTAACCACCTCATTGTTTATGTATTCAAACATTCCAGAAGCACTCATGAAGTGAGTCCATCTATTCAAAGACTCGTTAAAAACTATAGTTCTTTTGGTAAAGTTAGCCTTGGTTGTGTTAATACTATCTCCTTGAGTGTGTTTTTGAGTAGGAGCAGAGGGGTCTTTAAACTCATTTCTTATTCCAAAATCATCAAAAAATACACTTAATTTAGCCTCGTAGTTTAACTCGTCAAAGGCTTGATAGGTATTAAAAATTACATTCCAATCATCTAAGTCTAAGCTTAACATATACTCCTTATCTTTTGGATTAAAACATCCATAAAGTTTTGGAACCTTTGTTGGGTTAGAAGCACTAGAAATATCAAACTTAGTTAGCAACTTAAAGAAATTGCTAAAATAATTTTGCATTTGATATTCAGACACAGGAATTATTCCATTTTGAGACAGCCTACAAACAGCACCTTTTTTTACATCTGCAAAATATATAACCTCTGCGTATTCAGAAAAAGACTCTGGATTAAAACTAATTCCATACTCTCCAGAATAAGGAATCGCTTGAGATATAACAGCACCTTGAGCCGTAAGTATTTGGTCTCCAGAACCAGTAGTAATTACATTTCTATTTACCTGAGCCCTAGAAACTTTGTTTTCTTGAAATATAATTAGTTGATTTTCTCTAGAGTGAAGTTTTTGTATTGAACCATAAGACTTGTCAAACTCTTCAAAAGTATCGTCTGGAAATATAGAGCTAAGACCATTTATATTCGTGTTCGCAATAAAGGGTTCTGAGTAAAAAATAGTCGAAGGTCTTCTTATTTCTTTAAAGTCAGAGTTTACTTTATTAGGTCTTCCAGCATCCCAGTAGTTAGATTTAAAATAATCTGAAGCGCTAAAGTCCTCGACTAAATCGTATGTTGGAGCTCCTTCAAAAATCTTTATTTCATGATAAACATCACCTCTTGTTAAAACAATAACTGCATCTTGAACACCTGTTTGGTTTTGTTCTTGAACAGTAGTAGCTACTCCAGACGTAGTTAGTAAAGAAACATTTTCGGCAGATGAAACCTGATGAAAACCTCCTACTATTGGGTGTACCTCTGATATTTCGTAAAATATTCTAAAATCATCATCTACACTTTTAAGAGGTCTATATATTTCTACTAAATCAGATTGGAAGCTAGCTTCTAAACTAACAAATTGCAATCCATTTATTGAGTCATTCGTTAGTTTAACCGTAAGTTCTCCGTCATCATTTATTTCGCTGCTTACAATTAAGTAGTCATTATCCGTTCCTTGCTCTAAAAACTTAATTCTATCTCCTCTTACAAAGTCAAATATTTCAGCAGATTCAGCGCCTGTTTCTTCGTAATAAGATACTAGGGGTTGTAAATTTACAATTAAATTTGCCTCTACAATTTTAACATTTTTTATTCTAAATTGCCAAAAGTCTGAAATAGAAGTGTTTCCAGAGTAAACAATTTGATATGTTGAAGCCCAAGAAGGGGGAGTGTGAGGAATAGTAACTTTAACAGCAGCAGGAGAATCATCAACACTACCATCTCTTTCTCCATAATAAGGAATATAAATTTGCTTTGGAGAATCGCAAACAGCAGAACTTCTATTAGCCTTGTCGTAATAAACAATTCCAACTTCATGGTGAGCATTAGACTTAAATCCTCTTATGGGTTCCAAAACACTAGTTAGCGCTAAGGTCTTAAAAGCATACATTGGTAGTCCAGCAGAATATCCAGAAAAATTTTCATAAATACTAGCGTCAAATTGAAGGTTGGTGTTCGCAGCGTAACTTTTCATATCTAAAGTGTTGCTTACTTGTAATGCTGAGTAAACAGCATATGTACCTGAGTTATCAATTCCAATATCGTGACCTATAGCAACGCCAAAAGCTGTATTATTATTATTTACTCCTGGGTAAGTATCCCTTGTTCTTATGTTAAATCTAAGTTTTAAATCTCCAGTTGCAGAATCTATTTCCCATAAGATTCCATCAACACCTTCTGGAGTAGTAACTCCTCCCACATCCTGATTATGACCAGGAAGTCTTATTGGTCCTTGTTCTGGATACTCATGCTCGTGCTGATATACAACATTAAAAATACTTTGTAGGGTCGGAAACGTTTCAGAAAAAACGTCATACATATATTGATAAAAAGCTTGTTGATTCATGAAAGGAACATTGGTTAGCGCCAAAGAACCACTTAAAACCCCAATAAGTTTAGCCTGCTTGTCGGCTGACCCAATAATAGCATCTTCTGCAAACGCAAATAAAACACCCATGTTTTCTAAATTAAAAGTGTAACTAGCGTTAGCTGGAGAGTTTCCAGCAGTAATAACATCACTTAAATTTATGTTTAAAGTATAGTCTGAGTAAAATCTTTGCTGACCTCCAGAGTTGTGAAGGTTTTCGCTAGTAGAAACAGAGTAAGTTATAGGGGTAGAATCAATTGGAAGCGCAACGTCTTGATAAAGTAAATCAAGAGACATTTCTGATTCAACTCCAGTTCGTCCGTTTACTATATTTCCATAAGCAATTCTATTTCCATCAATAAGTTCTTGAGACTTAGCCTGTAGTGGAACGTCATCAAAAGGTTTTATAGAGTCTTTTAAATTTAAAATATTGTAAACAAGGTTGTTAAAAAATCTAAAAAAGTAATTTGTATCATTAGACGAAACAACAACTTCCGTTCCAGTACCATCATTAGCAGACGCAGCGTAAACATTGTCTATAGCGTTAGTTGTGTTTTTCTTAACTGTATCAACCAAAAAAAAGTCACCACCAACCGTTAAGCTTCTTGCTGCTATCTCAATAGCCTCAACTTCTTTTGTGCCAGAATTAAAAGCAAGCTCTATGTAGTTGTCTGTTTCTAAGGGAACTTCTCCTACTGGCGTTGATGATACGCTAAAAATATTTCTAGATATTGGAGACCACGCAGATTTTTCTTTATCGTCATAAACGTATCTATACTTTAATTGCCACTGATTATTTGCCACGCTATTTTTTATATAGCTATCGTCTGTTCCCAGCAAAACCTCTGGAGAATATAACGGAGGATACTTTACAACATCAAAAATTTGTTGTGTTAAAGATGAGTATTTACTAGCGGCTACAAGCTCTGATGTAAAACCATTGCTATGGTATGCTGAGTAATATTTCCCTCCAGATACCTTTGCTGATGCAATACCAGTCATTAATTTAGCCTTAGCTATGTTTATTTTTCTAGGAGGGCTTAGGTTGTCTGTAAAATACAAAAGACCATCAGGAGCCCAAGGCTCTCCATGAGCAATAACATTAGCGCCAGTAATTAAATAGTCTTCGTGAAAGTCTAGGTCAAATTTATTTACTATACATGATATAGCGTTTTGTTTTTGAGAGTATTCATATATAGAACACTCAGTAGCACTTTCTCTAATAAAGTATATTATCCTGTCATACACCTCGTCTCGACAAGTTCCAATTACTTTAGATGCTGCCGCAAGACTAAAGTCTTTTGTAAAAGCTATAGCATTTGCTCCAGTCCATTGAATAGTGTCTGTATCATCTATAAACTCAGAGCCAAGAATGTTTTCTAAAGTTCCCTTCCCATCATTCTCTCCAGTTGGCTTCATGTTTATAGCAGCCCTATAATCGCCTTGTTTTACATACCTAGACTCGGTGTCAAAATCCATTCCACCGACAAATACTTTTTTTTCTTTAGCCATGAATTATTAAAATTTAGGAGCTTGGTAGCTATTTTTGTTTCCAGCCTGCATAGCTTCGTCTTTAGTGAAGTTCTTCATTCTGGCTTTTGATATTCTTTTTTCATTAAACCAATCACGCCTTGCTTGTTCTTTTAAGTTGGCAGGAACAGTTCTTTTTCTTTGTATGCCTTTCCAGTACATATACGCCCTTAATGCTTCTTCAGCGAAAACATGAATTTGTGTGTCATTAGCTTTTGTTTCAGGATAGTTTGGTGTGTTATCTGAAAGCCTGCTTATACCATCACTTATGTATTCTAAAGTTATTGTTTGTTCTGCAAAACCAGCGTCAAATTGAATGGTATTAGATTCCATGTCAAATCTGTAATATCCATGTCTATTCTGACCTCCTCCGAGACCAAATATTCCACCCATATTTTCTCCGTTTCTATACTCATCAATCCATTGTATTGTGTAGGTGTTGCTTACGCCAGTAACCCCAGCTTGACTTGCTTGCAAATCAATATCGTCTAACTGACCCACAGGAGCAATCATACCGTTTTTAGAAACACCAACCCTAGATATAGAAACAAAGTCAGTTGGTAATGTAATGTTTAAGTTTGCATTTACAGTTAATTCTACTGTTTTTATGTTTCTTACAACATCAAAGTTAAGTTCTTTAACCCCTCTTAATGCTATATCTCTATAGTAAAAAAGCCTATGTGTTGTCTCGTCACCCTCTTGTATTAATAGTGAACGAATAACTTCATTTATTGATATATAGTTTTTTGCCATTATACTCTGTCTTGATTATCTATTACTGAATCGTATGGTTTTTGGTATGAATATCTAGCGACTACAGCATCTATAACTGGAGCAACTAATTCTGCTGGTATAGGATAGTCTCCTATATTTGTGCCTCCAAGATGAGCCCAAGTGTATCCTGCTTCTGCCGTAGTACCTGTTGTTCCTCCAGGAATTTGAACGGCACCCTTACCCTCAACCCTAGTGCTGGTAATCGCTCTAATTCTAAACCCAGTAGAAGGCGTTTGTGTTGCCGCCTCCCAAATGTGAAGAGTGGTTCCGTGTAAGCTCCACTTTTGGTTTTTACCACCGTCAAGAAACGAGTCTAAGTATCCAGCGTTAGTTTCATTGGTTGTGTAGCTGTAAAGACCTAGTGACGGAGGCATTCTATCGAATGTTATCGTAGGATTTGCTTCGTTTGAAATCTCATAAACACCCATGTCGTAAGGCAATGATATTATTTTAAACGGAAGCTTAAAAGTATAATACTCAAAGTTGACTGAGTTTATTGTTATTTTTTTTATTACTCCTGCACTTCTAGGTATAGTATAGTCACTTAAAACACTTCCTTCTATTTGTCTATCTCCAGCTAAAATTTTTCTTTTGTAGTAATCTCCAACTTGTCTATCCCTCTCCTGGTCTATAGCGACCATAACCTCTCTAATGTCAACATTAAACTCAGGCTTACTGTGTCCTACATTAATCCTCCTTAGTGCTAATTCTCCTAATTCTTTTCTACTATACATATTACATTATTTCTTTTTCCTGACCCTCAGCATACTGTGTAATCTGAGCGTCTTTTAAGTTAAGTCCAAACAAAGATAGTGTTCTCCACGCAACTTCATTAAACAAAGATTCTGGTAAGTCTGCAAATGTAGCGTTGGTTGAAACAGTTATTGCTCCACTAACACCATCTATTGATTCTGTTAAAGTCCCCTTTGTTGGTCTTTTAATATATTGAATACCTGGATGATTAGAAGAGTCGTATGGATATATAGATATTTTATCGTTAATAATCATTCCATAAGGATAGTTTGGAGTAGGTCTAAATAAGTCGCTATCTAAAAGAGAATACATTTCTTGAACATCTACAATTTTTACTGGTCTAACAAAAGACTCACTAAAAGTGCTTGTGCTTTTTCTTGTTACGTTCAACAAATAAAGATGGTCACTCTGAAGAGTTACTTGACTAAAAGAAGTGTTAGTACCACTACCTCCCCACGCGCCTGTTTCTTGAGTGTTTGATGAGTATATAAAAGTCTTTATTAAGTGCCTTAAATCGTCTGTAATAAGCTGAGACGTTCCATATCCGCCCATTCCTACAGGTCTTCCTGGTTGTGTTGAGTTGGGATTTCCTATCCTGTCTCTTATAATTTCTAGTTGTGCTGAGTCGGCAGCTTGCTCAAACTCATCTGTAGTTATGAATCCTGCTTGCTCCTTGTTAGCAACAAACTGAACGAAATCATAAAGTGTTTTAGTGTCTATAGCCATATGCCTTAAGAAAAACGTTAATTAACAATCTACAAATATACTAAATTATTAGCACAAAAAAAAGGGGCATTTGCCCCCTTTCTTATCTAGTGAAAATATTGACTACATCATCTCTTCAATGGTAGAAGAAATAACCTCGTAAGCTTCAGCTCCTTCGTCAGTCATACAATACTCAACAAAGTATTCCATCATATCCTGCCCCTGAGGTACAGCTACAATCATCTCTTTGTCTTTACCGTCTAAAAATCCAAACTCACGCTTAGATTTGTTCATATAAATAATTTTAAACTTAATCGCATCTTTAATTACCTGAGACATATCCGTAGTTGGATTAGAGGCAGTTTCTAGAAACTTCTCTGGATTGTTTTTGGCTAAAGATAATACGTCATGCTTAAGCTCGTATATACTTCTGTTAGAGTTTATTTTATTAGCATCACAATAAGCAACTAATTGCTGTGGATTCATTTTTAAAGCAGCATCTACGGCAGCATGTTCCACCTCAATATTGTTTACATTTGACTCTGCATTTATGCTGTGGTCTACAATATCATATAAAGGAGTTATCCCTGGCATTCTATTGCTATTAGAATTAAAGTAATTGCTTGTTTTTAAAAACTCTAAGAGAAGAGTTTCTCTTTTATCTACAATGATACTTCCGTTACTAAACATAACGTCACCAATTATAGGTTTTTCATTTTTTTGTTCGTCTTGAAAAACGCTTTGTTCTCCAATAGCGTATCTAATTACTCTTGCTTTTCCAGCAACTTCATCATAAACTTGGTCTATAGATGGTATTCTGTAACTCAGTGGGTAGTGTCTACCTTGTGTAGCTGGGTTTTCTGCTCGTTTTAGTAATCTAAATACAACAGGTCTGTTTAAATCTTTCATTTTATTAAATATTAAATTAAAGTAAAAAAAGAGGAGGGAAATTAATCCCCCCTCTAAGTTATATAAGAATTGACTATGCTTTCTTAATTAGCATGAAACGGTTTGCACCGAATCCTTCAAAACAACGCTCAGTTCTGTAGTTACACTTCAACTGGTCATCTCCACTCGTAGGTGTAGCTAATCCAGCAGAACCTTCAAACCAGTGCTCCATCTCTCTAGAGTAACCACCAGCTTCTTTGTAACGCATTCTTAACGCAGGAATTTTATCTCTTGTTTGAGCATCAACTCCCATGTCACCAGGTACTAAGAATCCTAATCCTGAGTATTTGAAACCATCAGCACCCAACATTCCAGCATAGCTAAATGGGTCGTAAGTTTTCTTGTGGAAAGTATATCCACCTCTCATGAATGATTTGAATCCGAAAGCAACAGCTAACTCTTCCATTCCAGAGAATGCTCCGTAAGAAACACCACCTCCAGCAAACATAGAAGCAACTGCATCATCAATAGCTAAAGATAAGTCAGTACCACAGAATAAAGAGTTCTCACGAGCTCCTCTGTTCTTAGATAAAGTTCTTACCATTGCATCAAAGTCAGATAAGTTGAAACCAGTTAGTTGGTTGTAGTTTTGTACGTTACCACCATTCTCGATAAAGTCTAATAGACCTTCAGAAGTTTGGAATCCGTCAAAACCAGAAACAGCATTTAAAGTTGAGTTAGTAGCTCTCTTACCAGTTAACATCTGCATTTCACAGTAGTTTACGAATCTTTTGTAAGTATCAGCTTCACCTTTGATGTACCATAGGTATCCAGACTCTCCAGTCTCAGGATTCTGTACTTCAAAGTAAATGATGTTAGTCATTTCCGAACCAGAAACAATGTAAGATTCTTTAAGAATCTGCATGTCGTTTTCGTAAGCTAAAGGCTTAGATACGATACTTGTAGGCTGACCAGTATTCTCGTTGTGAGCATTACCAGTAATAATAACAGCATCGCCAGATTCACACAAGTTACCAGAACTAGGAGAAATCCAATCAGTTAAAGGGTAAACAGTTAAAGTTGCACCAGCAGAAGCGTCAGTAACATTAGTTACAATAGCAACATCTCCTGAAGGAAATTCAATAATGTCATTCTCTCTAAAGATAGTAACATTGTTAATATCCCAAGCTGGGTCAATATTAATAGTTGCAGTTGCGCCAGAAGCAGGGTAACCTGTAGCAGCATCAGTTTTTGCGAATTGGTGGATGAAATCTTCTTCCCAGTGCTGAACTTTTTTGTTAGCAGCAGGAACCATAGCACCCATTGCGTCTAATAGACCAGTCAATGATTGGTCTCCATAACGCTGTACGAACTCCTCTGTTACTTCAGGCTTGTGGATAGACAACGTAGAAACATAGTTCTGAGTTGTAGCCGACTTGAATGCAGTAGGAACCGCGTTTAATAATCCATTTTGTGTATAAGGCATTTTAAAATTAGTTTAATAGTTAAAAATAATAATTACTTGTTTAATTCATTCCAAATTTGTTGTCTAACAGATGCCTCTTTAGGACTAGAAGACTTGCTAGTAGGATTGTAAGTAGGATTATCTAACTCAATAGACATCTCTTCTTTTCCCCTGGAAGAAGCTTGTGACGCTAAAAAAGCATCTAACTTATCTCCAGCATGTATTCGAGCCATATCTTTTAACAAAGACTGATAGTTCACAGACTTGTCATCATTTATGTATCTATTCCAAAATTCATTGATGTTTTTTAAAGAGCTTTTAATTTCGCTTTTTATATTATCATCTATCTTATAAGAGAATTGTTTATCATCTCCTAAAGTGAAATCTAAAGTATTTAAAGAGTCCAGTTCATTAGTTAAAGTAGTTTCCCACTCTTTCTGTTGCTGTTGAGCTTGTTGTTGCATTTGAGCAACTTGAGCTTCTTTATCTTTAAATCCTTGAGGAATTTCATTTTCTTTTTGAAAGTTCTCGAAAAAATCCTTAGCAGCTTTGCTTTCTTTCCTAAGTTGTATCTTAGACAGCTTAACTTGGCTTTCATTATATTCGTCTCCATCTAGTTTGAACTTGTCTTGCAACAAAAGTTCTACTTCATCATTAGCTAATTCTGGGTCGTCAAATTTCATTTTTTGAACAACCAATTCCATTTCGCTCATTGATGAGTAATCTTTAAGTTGAGTTTCTAAGAAGTTCTTTAAGTCTCCACCTTTACCAACATAGTCATTAAGTTTTTGCAACTGTTCGTTTGCAAACGTTGGACTATTTTGTTTTGGGGTTAATAAAGCCTCTTCAAGCTCAGTATAAGATTTGTACTTACCGCTACTCTTTTCGGATAGCAGTTCGTCAAAACTAGGAACTGAAGCTTGGTTCTCGCTTTTTGAAGTAGGTTCAGTATTTGTAGGAACGTTTTGTGGTTCTGTTTTAGTTTCGTTAGATGCTTCAACGTTTTCGGTTGTAGCCTGCTCAACTATAGGAGTTTCCACATTCTCCTGATTTGTTGCTTCTTCTTTGATGTTTACACCCAAGCCTTTAGCAATCTGGTCTTCAAATCCAGCCATAATTAAAATTTATTAAATTAGTATTCAGTTTGCAAAATTAACAATTATGTTAATAAAAACAAAATTATCTCTTTCTTATTCTAGTTAAATCTGAATCTATATCAGAACTTGCAATTTTTATATGCTCAGTTTTAATATCTCCAGACATTGTAAGTCTCTGCATTTCTCTTTGATGCTCTGCTTGAGCAAACGCTTCTTTCATCTGATACTCAGTTTGAATAGACGCTTGTTTAGCTTGCAGTTTGACTTGCTCTACTTGAGCATCAGCTTGTGCTTTAGCCCCAGCAGCTCTCTCTTGAATTTGAGCATTCATCTGAGAGTTTTGTTGAGCCATTTCCATCTTCTCTTGATTATACTTCTTTCTTCTAAGTATAAGCATTTGATTGGCAAGCTTAACATTTCTTATTGTTCTAAGCATTATAGCGTCCTCTATTCTAAGCTCATCTCTTGACAAAGACATTTGAATATTGTTTTCTAGCAATGCTTTTTCCTCCTCATCTGGCAAAGCTTCAATGATGATTCCAAAGTCACTAGGGTGTATGTCAGAAGTAATCTCAATAGCCTTAAGATTCATATCTCCAATGTTATTGATATAACCAACATAGTTTTTGTTATACTTAACATA
>TARA_R110002153_G_scaffold17835_2_pt1 | contig 11177 bp, 6 predicted proteins | sample TARA_R110002153 | Tara Oceans TARA_R110002153 (sample SAMEA4398193) | marine metagenome | biome: Polar Biome; feature: [SRF] surface water layer (ENVO:00010504); material: water (ENVO:00002006), including particulate matter (ENVO:01000060) such as... | depth 5 m
AGAAGACTTCCAAATGTTATTGGACTTTTTAGATGAAGCCCAGCTTGATCGTGTGGGTTGTTTTAAATATTCAGATGTAGACGGTGCCAAAGCCAATGACTTACCAGATCCGGTCAGCGAAGATATCAAACAACAGCGTTATGACCGTTTTATGCAAAAACAATCACTGATCAGCACAGCTAAATTAAAAGAAAAAATTGGCTTAGAATATCAAGTGATTATTGATGAAGTCACACCAGAAGGTGCCGTAGGCAGATGTTATGCCGATGCACCTGAGATTGATGGTAATGTACATTTAACTGATGAATTTGATGTAGAACCTGGCGACATTATCTGGGCACAAATTATTCACAGCAATGAATACGATTTGTGGGCAGTTAAAGTAGATGATGAAGATGAAATTGAAACAGCTTAGTAAAGGATAATAACGATGGACACGACTGTTACCGATTTAGCTCAAACAATACAAATTGTTGTGGCGCCAGTTTTTATGTTAACCGGCATTGCCGGGTTTTTAAACGTTATGTCTGGACGTTTAGGCAGAATTGTTGACCGAGCGAGGATCATGGAACGTCGTGTACACACCATCAAAAACCCTGAGTTTCTTGAACAATCAGAAAACGAGTTAAAAAACATATGGCGCAGGATAAAACTAATTAATCGTTCAATTGGCTTATGTACTGCCTCCGCTTTGTTTGTATGTGCTGTAGTGGTATTTTTATTCTTAGGGGATTTTTGGACTTTCCATTTAAGCGAAGTCATAGTCACGCTTTTTATTGTGGCATTATTTCTGCTGATTTTTGCATTATTGACTTTCTTAAAAGAAGTGCAATTAGCGACTAGAACTTTACAGATGGGTAAAGAGAATATGTTCGATGAATAACCCTCTACTAATCATGATTGATAATCTCTAGTAAAATCAAACTCATTCATAAAACTTTTAAAATAGAAATTATTGAGAGGTTTAGAGATCAGATAACCTTGAATAAAATCACAGTTTAATGATTTTAATATTTTTAACTGGTTACATGTCTCTACGCCTTCAGCCACTACTTTATAACCGAGTTTGTGCGACATATTAATGATTGATTCAACTATGACTCTATTTGATTTCACTTGGTTATCTAACTGCCCAATAAACGACTTATCAATTTTAATGGTATCCACATCAAGCTGAGTTAAATAATTTAACGAGGCGAAACCAGTTCCAAAGTCATCAATGGCTATCCTGATCCCCTTATTTCTTAAGCTAGACAAGGTACTTTTTACTTTTTCGAAATCCTCTATTAGACAACTTTCTGTAATTTCAATTTCTATTTGATTTAGTGCTAAGCCAGATTGGGTAATATACTCGATAAAATTGTTTTGAAAGTTATCATCGAGTAACACCATTGCTGAAACGTTAACTGAGATGACAAAGTCTTTTGACAATCCCATATCCGATATAGATTTAAATGTTTCCAAAAATAAGCTTTTTGACAGTTCATTGATTCGATGCTTTTTTTCTGCAATTTCAATAAAAAGATCGGGGCCAATATAATCACTATTAGTACGTTGCCAACGAGCAAGTGATTCACACCCAATGAGTTTTCCTGAAGATAATTCTAACTTAGGTTGAAAATAAGGGCTGATAATTTGATCCTTAATTGCTCTAATCAACTCCTCTTCCAGTTCATTATTGTCCTGAAATTTTCTACCTAGATGATAATCATAAATCGTATAATTCTTCCCGCCATTTTGTTTTGTATGGTACATAGCAATATCGGCGTTAGCTATTAATGCACTGACATCAGTTCCGTCTTGCGGGAAGCAACTAATTCCAGCACTTAAAGTCACAAAAAAATCATTTGAGTCTATTTCTATGGCAACTTGCGACAAGGTAATAATCTTCTGGATTTTTTCCTCTACTGTCGCTAATTCTTGCCCTAATTTGAAGATAATAAGAAACTCATCACCACTCATGCGGCCTAATAAATCTCCTTCCTCAATGCAACTATTAATACACTGCATCACTTTAGTTATTATTTGGTCGCCAAAGGCATGTCCTTTAGAATCATTGATCATTTTAAAACTATCAATATCAATAAACGCTAGGGCAAAAGTGCTGTTGTTAGCATTCGCCGTTTGGATCCTTTGCTCAAGGAGTTTCAGCAATAAACTACGATTAGGAAAGCCACTTAAAGAATCAAAGTTGGCTTGTTTTTCTATTCTTTTTTCATATTTCAGGCGTTCGCTGGAGTCAGAAAATAACGCGACAAAGTTTTCAACCTTATCTGAACTATTTTTAATAGCATTGATCTCAAGGGTTTTCGGATAACTCACTCCAGACTTTTGTTTGTCCCAAATTTGCCCTTTCCAGGCACCTTCTTGGTTAATTGACGTCCACATTTTTTGATAAAAGCTATTATCATGTGTGCCTGACTTCATAAAGCCGGCAAAATTGCCAATCGCTTCTTCTTTTGCATATCCAGTAATATTAGTAAAAGCAGGGTTCACTTCAATAATAATATTGTTATTGTCTGTCACCATGACAGCATCCGTAGTTTTTTGATAAACCAATTCGGCTATCTTTAATCTTTTTTCATTTGCCGCCTGTACTGAAATATCACGCCAAACCACATGTAGTAGTACTTCATTGTTATAATTTATAACGGTTAATAAGACTTCGACCTTAAAAAATTCATTTGCCGAGTTTTGGTGTAGCCATTCAAATCTATGCGCGCCATTTTGGTAGGCTATTGTCATCATTTCGTCTGCTTTATTCGCAGACGTCATTCCACAAGGCTGAGTAGGGGGAGAAATATCAGAAGGACTGATAGAAACTATATTTTTAGGATTGTGTAAGCCCAATATTTTTAAGGTCACTTCATTGCAGGCGACATACTTTTTGTTTTTAATCATAAGTATTGGCTCAGAAGAGTTTTGGAATAAACTTCTATACATACTTTCACTATCAGGTAAGTTTTTAACACTCAACAACGCTGCATACTCCGATTTACTATATTACTCATTTCAGTGCAGGAGTCGTGGGGCGCTCCTAGCTCGATCATTAGGTTTAACAAGTACCGCATAAAACACTCTCAACCTCCCTTTTACTCACTAAGTGACATATTTTTAACTTAACATGGCTGCGAACTTAGCTTTTAAATTGCATGAATAAACTTTGCTGCTGGGCTAAATGCTCTAATAAACTTTCGCTTAAATTGGCGGCTTCAAGTCCATGAGTTTCACTTTCAGACGACATATTCCTAATTGCCAAAATATTTTGATTAACTTGTTCCGCCATGACTGACTGCTCTTCAACTGCGCTGGCTATATGCAGAGTGACATCCGCTATGGAAGAAACCTCTTTTGTTATTTCAGTCAAAGCCAGCCCTGTTTTTTCTGATAGCTGTACACAATTAAGCGACAATTGAGTGCCTTTAGCCATGGAGAGTATGGCGCCATCTGATTCACTTCTAAGCTGCCCAAGCATCACACTTATTTCATCTGTTGATTGTTGTGAGCGCATGGCTAATTCCCGAACTTCACCAGCAACAACGGCAAAGCCTCGTCCTTGATCACCCGCTCTCGCTGCCTCTATGGCTGCATTTAACGCTAATAAGTTAGTTTGATCAGCAATACTACTTATTTCACTCAGCGCTTTATCTATCGACTTTGTGCCTTCAATTAAGCGGGTGATTGCTGTATCAACCTCCGTTAATTGCGTTGATAATTCTTGGATAGAATTGACGGTTTCTGAAACTACTGTCTGACCGCCTTTGGCCATGGTTAACCCTTGCTGAGAAGCCTCAGAGGCACTTGCGACCACTTGAGTTATTTCTTGTACTGTTACCGCCATTTGATTGATCGCAGCAGCTACTTGTTCGGTTTCACTTTTTTGAGCGCTTAAAATAGTGGCGACTTTATTCCCACGTAGTGAAGAATCTTTTGCTTTTTCGGTGATGGCTTTTGAATCGTCACTGACTCTACCAACTACAGCGTTCAGTTCAGCTTTACGCATTTTTAATGCAAGGGAAATAGCACCAATGTCATCACTATTGCCTGAATACAAGTAACTCATTAATTTATTATCAAAAACACCATTGGCTTCAGCAACCACCTCTTTATATTGTTTACGCCAAAAAAAGTGAATACTAGTTGCGAATAATGAAAGTAAAAAAGTGGGTAGTAAAATGAACAAAGTATCATTAGCTAAAAATACACTAACTGCCGAAAGTAGTGTCATTAGGGCTAATAAACTGAGTGTCCAGAGAGTCTTATCGGTATGAAACCTTAGGGCGTTTGGGGTTTTGTCTTGACGCAGCTGAGGGTAGATCTTATCCGCTCTTGCAATAACATCCCTGTCTAATACCGTTCGTACAGATTGATACTCATACACCTGACCTAGGCCATTTTTAATAGGAGTTACGAATGCGTTCACCCAATAATAATCGCCATTTTTACATTCATTTTTTACCGGCCCCATCCATGATTGGCCCCTTTGAATGAAAGACCACAAATCGGCAAATGCAGCTTTTGGCATATCGGAGTGGCGAACCATATTGTGGGGGTTACCAACCATTTCATCTAAGGTAAAACCAGAAATATCGCAAAAACTACTGTTTGCATATTTGATATGGCTGTTTAAATCGGTTGTTGATAGTAAGGTTTCAGATGTGGGAAATAACTTTTCTTTACTCATTTACATTCCAATTAATAAACATAATAGTGCTAAAAAAACCACATTAATAAAAGTTATACGACCCAATTAGCTTTTATAATGACTAGCGAGAATAACCAGCCTATTACTATTTTTTAGTGTTAATTCATTGATAATAAAGAAATTAGTATACCCACCTACTTTGTAGAAAATATAGGCAAATAGAGTCTAAAGTTGATTTATGCGTATTTTAGATAGGCCTTTTGAAAGGAGGATGGTTAAGTGTTTTATCAGCGAGTCATAAGGACTGCAGAATATAACCAAAACCAACATATGCACAACCAATAATACCCACAATATTAGTACTGTTATTGTGCGCGAAACGTACAGGCCGTTAGATTGACATAACCTATACCAATCAACATACTGGCGCCGATAAAATCAATGTATTTAAGTGTGTAGTGTAGTGTTAGATGTGAAATATTCGAGTATTGAAGAATACCGACAAGGGCTATCAAAGTTAGATATGAGTGTAATACAAGTCACTCCTGGTCATTTCTCGTGCCAACTAAGAGAATTAAATTTACCCAAAATAACAATAGGCGATCGAGTTTTTAGCACAGCTATGCACTGGCAGACGGCGGTAAAGCAAGATTGTTTATATATTGTTTTACCGACCTGTAATAGTGAGTTAAGCGTTAATGGACAAAATACTCCTATCAATCAGCCTATTGTTTTTTCAGAACACCAAGAGATGTTATTCCGCATCCCGGCTAATTTTCCAAAATATTATGTCATTGTTATCTCTTCAGCTGAATTTGCTAAATATTATGGCGATGAAAATATACAGCGATTAAAAAAACGTATCATAAACCAAAATTATGAAATAAATTTTTTTTCTAACATAAGCTTTCATCTAAAAAGTCTATGCGTATTAATAGAGAGTTTGCTTAACCATGGTAATTTATTAAATTATCAAGCGGCAATCGATGCACAAGAAACACTTTTAGATTTGTTATGTAAACTTCTAACATTAGAGCCATCCATTCCTAAATCCAATCATATGTTTCAATCAAGACAGCTAACAATTGTAAGCCGCGCGCTCAATTTCATACATAAAAAGAGTGTATTGAATATCACCATTCCTGATTTAGCTAAAGTAAGCTTTTGTTGTATCCGTACTTTAGAGTATAGCTTTAAGGCAATAATGAATATGACGCCTAAACAATATATTATTAAGCGACGGCTTCACTTGATATTTAACGAACTTAGGTCAAATAACGTCAGTTCAATACGTGAAATTACCACAACTTATGGAATTGTGAATCAAGGGCGTTTCGCTCAAGATTATTATAAATTTTTTAATGAATATCCTCATCAAACTCAAAAAAAAGATTAATATAAACCTTATCCTCTAAGTCACACCACAAAATAACCAATTGATATTTAACAATAATATTTTATTTTCAACTTATCTTATGTGAATTATACCCAATGCATTTCACGCAACAAAAACAAGCCTAATGTTGAGCTAACAATTGACATTAGGGTGCTACCAGCAATAATCGCGGCTGTTAAATGATAATCGCCGCCAATACTTCTGACCATAGGATAGGCAGCCGCCGCAGTGGGTGCTGCAGTCATCATAAAGAGTACCCCAAGTTCTTCACCTCTAAGGCCGAAATAAAAACCTAATGCAGAGGCAATAAGAGGAATAAACACAATTTTACTGCTAATTGCCCAGTACAATATCTTTGAAGAACGAAACTCGTGCCAACGTATGGTCGCACCAACACACAACAAAGCTAAAGGAAGCGTCATTTTTGCTAAATAATTGCCCGTATCTAATACCAATTTAGGAACTTGAATAGGCAACAAAGCCACTAGTATCGCCAAAGAAATAGCAATGGCTAATGGGTTAGTGAATACACTGCGGGCCACTTCTTTAGCACTAGGTGTTTTTTCTTGATGATAATACAAGGTCAAGATAGAAAATATGTTTAACGGCACCACCAGCACTGCTAAGTACATAGAAGCAATTGCCAAGGCTGAATCACCAAAGGCATTAACTGACAAAGCCAAACCTATGATGGCCATATTTCCTCGACAAGCTCCTTGTACAAAGGCTCCCCGGGCAAGTTTGTTAGCAATGCCATATGCCACTAAATGAAAAAAGATAAAAGCCGCTGTCATCATGCAGCCAGCAAAAACAATCAAAAAAGTAGGAAAATGATCCGTCAGGTTTGTGGTAGCAATGTTCACAAACAGTAAGCAGGGTAACGTAAGATTAAATACCAATTCCGAGCCTGATTTTGCAAATTCGTCTGTTATCCAGCCGATCCGTTTTAACAAAATACCTAAACCAATAATCAGGCTAATTGGCAATGTAACGTCTAATGCATAGGCTAAAGAGTCAAACATAGAGTTTACTCTTGGGATAATCAATTAAGACTAAGTTAGTCATCTTTCAGCTGCTTATTTTGACTACCTTCAATACTAAATTGATAATAAATATCAATCGCATTACTTACCCCACTTACCGCTTCAATATATAATTTAGGAATTAATTCGTAGCGAATTGCCACCTCGGAAATAGAGTCAAAAACCCCCACGCCGTAACGTAACTGAACCCCTGGAGCTATAGTACCGCTTAACGACAATTGGGTGCCTTCTCCTTGGCCCGAGGTATCTAAATTCACGTCATCAAAACCCAATTTATTACCTACTTTGCTAATTAGATTTTCGCTTTGCCCCAATCCCAAAGACAATAAAGCATTGGTTAAAATAGTATCTTGACTGTCACCGCTAGACTCGCCCATACCTCGTCCTGTTAACATGTAAGACAAAACCTGCTGTTGCTCCATAACTGGCTCAGAAAACACACTCACACTTGGGTTTTGTGCCACACCTTCTATCTTAAGGCCAGCAATCACATCGTCTGAAGTTAGGTCAGGATCCCGTACCGCTTCAATATTCAAAAAGGGCCTATCTAAGGAGTTAGTGAATAGAATATCTCCTTCACGAATTATCAGGTTTTGACCATATGCCCGATAGCGACCATTAACCAATTTCACTTCGCCACTGCCAAATATTTCAGTTTTGTTGTTTTGCAATCGCAGTTCACCCTGCAGATCCGTTGTTAAGCCAAAGGCATCTAATTTAACGTTATTGCTGCGCTGTGGATCGACCTTTAACAATACATTGAGTGCCAGCCGTTGCTGAGATGCAATTAATTCAGCTTGTTTTTCTACTAAAATGACATCTTTTGATGGTGAGATAGTGTCTTTTGGCAATTCACGCACTTTTATGCGTGCATAAGGGATAGTCACCTCACCCTTTATCTCTAAATTATTGGGTTCGAACATAAGATTGATATTTGGGCTGACTTTAGCTTTGATCATACTTTGATAATCAAATTCCAATTCCTCACCAGATATATGTAAATTACCTTTAAGGGTTGGTATCCAAGCAATATCACCATCCATTTTACCTTGACCATTGCCTAATTTATAAGTGCCTTTAAAATCAGCGCTTTGACCTTTTAAGAGAATACTTTGCTCAATATCGCTAAGTGACACGGGCAAAGATTCGTCTTTTAATGCACCCTTAGCGAGTGTTAATTCACCTGTCACTAATGGATTACCCAGTGCGCCAGCTATTTGCGCTTGGCCATTAATATCACCTTGTAATACATCTAATTGGGGCACTAGCGCTTTAAAAGCAGCGAGATCAAAGCGCTCGATAAGTAACTCACCTTGAATCGGTCTGGTTAAAGGATCGGCATACACGCCGGATTGTCCTTCAACACTGGCACTCAAAGTGCCAATTTGGTTACCCGATAAATGAATATTAGCCTGTATGTTTTTGGGGTTGATCTGAACTTTAACTAAGGTTTCGTCTAGTGTTAACTTAAGGTTATTCTGATCCCTAAATACCCAATCGCCTGAACTCAAACGAGCACTTAAATTTGCATTAGGTAGTTGCGCAATATCCCAATCTCCAGACATTTCTAAATTTAAACGACTCTTAGTTTGAATTTCAGGCATTCCCGGCATCAAGCGGCGAACAACGGAAAGCACATCAAACTCTTTAAGTGACACATCCCAATTTAGGGTATTTTGTTTAAACTCTGCCAACTTAATACACAGCTCATTATCGGTGTGCCCCCAGCAATGTGGGGCAATAAGGTATTGTTGCTTATTCCAATCGGCTTCAATTTTAAAAGGCTCGAGTAAGGTTAAATTTGCATAAGAAGACTCAATGTCGCCAGTTAACCAGTTACCTCGCCATGACGTTTGATTGAGCTGCCCTTGAATACTCAAATTAACGCTGCTGCTTTGCCCGCTGGTAGTTATATCTAATTGGTGATCGCTGGCATCACCACTCAATATTATTTGTGCGCTATCAACTTGATTACTAATGCCTTGAATACCCGTTAATTCTAACTTTAAATCGACTGGTTTTTCCTCGTTCCACTTGAGATTGCCTTTACCCTGGGCATGCTGAATTAACACCTCAGACACCATTAAATCACTAGCTGAGAGTTCATAACTGACTTCTGGCTGTTCGGCGCTACCGCTTAAATTTCCAACTAAATTAAGTGCACCGCGAAGTTGTGGGAGAGTATTAGATAGGTCTGCTGCATCCAGGGTAAACTTAACATTAAGTGCTTGTTGCTTAGATACAACGCCATCTAACAATAAGATATTGTCTGCATTTTTTAGGGTCAGTTGGCGCAATTGCAAACCGTTGTTTTGATGGAAATCGACATATCCCGACATGCTTAATGGAAAACCTTGCCACAGCCCGTTGATGTCTAACTGATTTAATTTAGCTTTCCAAATACCTTGGCTATTATTGGCTTGAGTCGACACTTCGCCATTGATATCTGCCACCAGCTCAGGCCAGAAAATACTTGGATCAAGATGACTAATACTAGAGCTGCCTTGCCAATTGATATAGTCGGAAAAGGTCAATTTTCCCTGACTCAACACTTGTCCACCTAAGGTTTCCAATAAAAGCTCATTCAACTCAAAGCTTTTATTTTGTGGGGTTGATGCTGCAGTAGCGCTGACATTGATTTTGGTATCTGGCAAATTTTGTCCAGTTAACAAAGTCTGAATTGTCATTTTAAGTGCGTTTAAGTCACCGTTAATGTCAATTGTTCCTGTCTCGGATTTCACCTGTGGTTCAGCTAAAGGCCAAGCCAAATGGCTCCAATTTAGCCTTAGCTTAAGGGGTAAGGTCGCTTTGGAAGGTTGCGCTGTGAAATCGACGGCTAACTTTAAAGGCTTGGCTTTAGTTTGTGTACCAGTAGATAAAGTAGACTCAATTAATTCAATTTGAGTCGATAAAGAATTAATATTGCCAGAAGAGCGCAAGGCTAACTTTAAGGGTGTTTGCTCGAACAACTGAGCATTGGCGTCGATAGAAAACACATGTTCAAAGTTATCATTTAACTGCAGATTACCCTTGGCTAATAATTGCCCTTGCTGGTGCTCTATAAGTAACTCATGCAATTGCACTTTTTTCGAATTACCTTTTGCTTTGAGACTGACTTTTTTAAGTTTAATCTGCTGTTGTCCTGCCAGTTGCAAACTAGCGGCAGACATATTAAATGCCAACACATCAAAATGTATCGGTAACACTATAGTTTTTAGTGTAATGGGCTGGTATTGCCATTTAGTCCAATCAAAAGGTTCGGTCTGAGGGCTTGCTGAAGATACTTCTGTGGCATAAGTTGTTAGATCAAACCCGTGCAACTGCATCTTCTCTATACGCAGACGTTGATAAAATTCCAGATTAGCGGTTAATGTCTGCCAAGTAATGTCTGCAGTATCTTTAACCTTTAGCGAAAACTTATTTATACTAAGGTTTTGGATGGAAACAGGAAAAGGTAATGTCAACGCAGACGTAGTGGGGTCGTCACTGGAAGATGGTGCTGTTGGTTGTATTTGTACAAGCATTTTGTCACTACTTACAGAGTCAATACAAAGAGCGAGCCTCCACACACAAGATAGCCCTATAGATAGTTGCAGGTTATAAATATCAACTTTGCTAGCAGCTTGCTTCCACTTCACCGAAGTCAGATGCAGTTCAGTTCCCAAACCGCCGCTTCGATAATCGATAGTCAACTCATCAACTAAACTATTAGTCGTGTTAACCACCGCTTTGGTGCCCCAAGGTGTTAGTACAAAACCTATCAAGAGACATAAAATAATAACTAACACTAACCATAACTTAGCTATAGCTGTGACAACTTTGCTGATTAAATTAGAGGTGTTTCGTGGTTTTTCGGCAGCCTGTTGAACCTCAGAGGCAGAACTCATAAAGAAGGTCCCATAGAAATATGGAAATAACGGGTATTATCAAAATCACTTTTGCCCTTGGCTAGATACAAACGAACCGGTCCAATTGGAGAATTCCATATAGCGCCAAATCCTATGCCGATAGCAGGATCTTTAAACAACTCTTCGGTGGCATTACCTGCATCCATAAAAGCAGCCGCGCGCCAGTTTTCGGCAACAGGGTAAGA
>TARA_R110002153_G_scaffold209903_1_pt1 | contig 11176 bp, 3 predicted proteins | sample TARA_R110002153 | Tara Oceans TARA_R110002153 (sample SAMEA4398193) | marine metagenome | biome: Polar Biome; feature: [SRF] surface water layer (ENVO:00010504); material: water (ENVO:00002006), including particulate matter (ENVO:01000060) such as... | depth 5 m
ATTCGTGGTCGGTCTGCGGGGGTAGCAGACAGCACAGTGTTCATTACGCCAGAATTAACAGCCTCTCTAAATGTTTGTATAGTCTCCCTAGAAACGCCAGCTTGCTCCCAGAACATAATATTAGCCAGTTTTTGACCACCAGAATCTTGAGTAGGAGCAATATTTACAATCTCACGCATCATCTTCATGCTTATGCCATATCTAGCCATGTAGATTGATTCGTACTTTGTGGCAGTGCCGTCAACGTGACGCTTTGCATATTTAAGTAAGGTGTGAACTCTTATAGAACCCTCAAAAGTTTTAAACAATTCTGTAATAGGGCCAAGGCCATTCATAATATGACCAGCTTGTTTGATTTGATTCCAAGTTGATCTTGCGTCAATGTTAGTAAGCCCACTGGCTTCAAGTTGTTGAATTATAGAGCCGTGGTCTAAGTCTACGCCTTCGCTAAATTCCGATCTTGTTTCACGCATTGTCTCCCGCATTTCAGGAGAGCGAAACATTCTAGTAAGCATCATTAAGGTATCACCTAGCTCATGATCCATAACAGTACGAGCAAAGTCACCAAACGAAGCAGCACCAGAAGTATCAAGGTAAGCTAAAGAAGTAATCTCTTTCCAAACCGTTGCTATTTTTAAGCCTCTAGCAGATGGATCACGGTAAACTGTACCCATAACCCTATCTTTAAGCGTTCCCCAATTAACTCTAGCAGCATCAATGAAAGCGTTATCATATCCATCTAATCTAAGCTGCATTTCTACTCCGTTCCACACTTGATCTGGCGTCTTGCCGTCAAATACCTCAGACCAAGCCAGCTTTGCACCAACTCTTTGAGTGTAGTTCTGCATAGTCATAAGAGGATCAGTGTGAATGTAATCAAATATCCTTGAGTTAGGTATATCAATCATTCTATGGGCTAACCGAATGGTATCACCCATAGTTTCGCCAACACCAGAATCAAATGGATCAACATCATCTAATATTTTCTGGTAACTGTCATCAACTATACTCATAAGTTTTGCATCTGAAAGGCCAGAAGTGCTAACCTTTTCAAACAACATTGTTTTAGGGTTATAAATCATTACCGACCCAGACTCTTTAAACCAATTAAAGAATATCTTTTTAATGCCGTCTGGGTTTTTCATCATCTTAGCAGTGTCGTAAATTCTGTTCATAAAAGGTTCTCTAACTTGGCCTTTTATGTTTCCGCTTTCAATAACAGCTTGAGAAGACTTCAAAATTGCTACGTGTTTTTCAAGTTCTTCTACTCTATTCGTAAGATATTCCCTAGTATCTGGCGTCATTTTGTTATCAGGATCATTTAGTTTTGATCTAGCAATAGCTATTTCTGAATTGCTTGAATAAATGCCCTGCTCAACGGGACTGCGATTACCAATTAAATTGTTATCGTTTAATTGGCTTTGCATATACTCATAAAAATGGCTTTCAGCATCCATGAGTTTCTGCTCTGCTGGGGAAGAAGCTTCCTCTCCAAAAATGCGCTTGCGTCTTGCCTCTGTAGCAAATTGCAACTTAGTACCCTGCTGACCAAATACTTTTCTATATGAGCTAGTAGGGTTCATGCCAAATAAAGTAAAATCATTAACAGAATAATGTTCACCATAAGCTTCGTGCATAATTCTCTGATATTGAACCCAATACATTTTATAGGTACTAGCCTTAGTAACCACAGAACTAGGGTTGGAATAGCCAGCTATGTTAGCAAGGTTAAGTCTTCCATTATCACTGGCAATTCTCATTACAGAATCTTTTAAAACATTAAGACCAGAATAAATCTTCTCTCCTGTAAGTTCATTCTTAATAGGATTGAGCTTCATTACATCAGAAAAGGGGCTTGGAATTGGGTTCCAAGTACCATGCGCCAACTTCCAAGGATCAACTTCACCCTCAAATGTAACTTTATCAATCATTCTATCGGCAGCTTCTTTAACTAAACCGCGTTGCTCAGTGTGAGTAGAATCCAATCTACTTGATAGGTTCTTTAAAATGTTATTTACTTTTTTTTCTTCTATAGGGTCTAATTTTCCGCTATCTAAAAGTTGGCTATTCTTCTTAATACCTTTGTTAAGACCGACTACTACTTGGTCAAGATGAATAATTTGCCTGTCAATATCAATATCATCAAAATGATCGAAGCCTCTTAATGCTCTTTGCTCAACTTCATAGTTTCCTTTACGAGCTTGCAAATCTTCCATCACAGATATTTGAGCAGTGCGGCCCCTAAAGTTACGAAGGTTATCTACAATAAAATTATCATGGGCCTTTATCCCAACATCAATTGCCCCACCAAGAACCCCAGAGAATAAAGTAGCAGCAGCAACATTTTGAACAGAGCGTTCAACCGTTGCGTTAATTCCTGATCCGTGGCGGAAAAATTCCTCTCCAGTAGTAATAACACCACCAGTAAGCGCAGCATCCCCAACTCTAGCTAAAGTGGTCGAAGCTTTAAAAGCACGAATCATAGGAACAGCATTGAGAGCGTCAAAAGGAACGGATGCAATATAAGAACCCCAAGAAGAATTATTATAACTCTCACCTCTATAGCGATCACGCTGAGAAGCCTCATTCAGCCAATTAAAATGTTGCTCATTTTGAGCATCAACTAAGTTAGGCCAATCAGCAGGGTGAACATTTTTCTTATGATCTAAAGGATTAAAATCAAGATCAGGTTCAGCAAAGATATTACGAAGTGTTCCTTCAACTATATCAATCTGGCCTCTTGCAGTTTCGCCTATCAACTGCAAAGTGGGAGTGCCTAAATTATAAGGAATAGGGTCTATGTTTTGACGATAGTTGTTAGTTTGAGGAACATACGGAGCGTCCATATAATCTGCTTGGGGAGCGTTCAACCTGTTAATAGAACCATATGATACATTGTCAGGAACAATGCTAGATATAGGTAAGTCTACATTATCACTAAATATGCTATCGATCCAATTGGTTTCCAACTCATTCGTCCTTCATAAGTTTTTCTAGTTCTACGAAGAAATAGTCAGGTATCTCTTCTTCGCTATAAAAATTGCCCCAGATTGAAGTATAAAACGGTTTAGCCGTTGATTTGAATTGAACAAAATCTGTGCCGTAAATTTTTCCACTTCCCACTAAAACTGACATTAACTTTAAAGCTTTACCGCTTAAAGCTTTTTGGCTTTTCTCTTTAAAGCTTAAAGCTTGCGCTGCGTTTTTAGTGTCTATCTCTAAACGCAAAGCATCCTGATCTCTTTTATTAAGAACTTTTCGTAAGCTTATTTGTTTTTGTTTTGCAAGTTTTGCTGCAACATTGGCTTGCTTAGTAAACATTCTTGCTTGCTCTGCGGCAATTGCTTCAATCCCCGCTCTTTTATCAATAAATATATCAGCACCTAATGCGGCAATCATATTGTCCCTTGTGGCAACAATAAATGTATCTGTTGTACCTTTCATTTCCATTTGCTTAAAATGATCTACTTTATCCATAATCTTTTTAGACCCTGCTACAGTAGTATTATCAACGTGAGGGTATCTAGGCAGCTCATATGAAATGCCACTATTAGCAGATGGCATTGCAGCGGCGTTAAAGTTTGAGTTAAAGTTTGAAAGGTCGCCCATTACAGCAGGGCCAACCTGTACTGTTTGGTTTTGCTTTTCCCATTCGGCTTTAAGTTTTGGATCATCTTCTAAAAACTTTATAAAAGCTGGGTCATTTTTATCTAAGGTTGCAAGGGTAGCTAAAGTATCCTGCATATTTAAAACTTCATCGTTAGCGTCTTGCACCCTTTCCTCTACACGTTCATAAGCAGCTTCCTTATCTCCAATAAAAGCAGCATCTTGAATCATTGCTTTAACTTCTTCTAACTTAATATCAGCGTAATGACCGACCTTATCAACCACACCTCGAACTACCTCATCCAAATACACTGTGGTCTTTTTCTCATTAATTGAAGCGTGTTTTAAATTCGCCTCTCTTAAAACCGTTTGGCTATAACTTGACAGATCAGAGCCAAGGATTTCTGTTTTTCTTGCTTGAAAATCAGTCATGCTTATATCTCCGCTCTCTAATTTATTCATTTCAATTAATAAACTTTTTACATCTCGGTGCGATTTATCCGCTGCATTAACCCCAAACGGAACTCTCTCAATTGCAGCAACGTATTCTGCGGTAGCTTTATCACTTAAAAGTTTAGTTTGTATGGTTTCATTAATTTGCGCTTCAATGACTTGTTTTTCTTCTAACTGTAAAAAGTCTTCACGCGCTGAAGAAAATTCATTAACTAACGATTGAAAATTTGGGTCATTGGTATTGAGACTTATATTCTGTCCAGCTTTAGTGGGGTGATTAGGCGGGTATTTAGGGTAAGATGGCTGACCGTTATTATTAACAACTACTAAAGTAACGCTACCGTTACCTTCCGTAGAGTTTGGAGATACTTCTAAGTAAAGATAACCTAACTTTTTAACTGCATCAGTTTTGCCATCTAAACCCCAATTGCCACCTTCAAATCTTTCTGATGCGCTTTTGCTCTTAGAGTGGTTTCCATATGGGTTTGCTTGGAAAAACTTTGAACTTGCTATTGGATCAAGACCATCAGTTATATTATAAAGGCCCTCATACCGATTAAGATCTTTATTGCCAGAGACACCAGCAAACTCAGTCTGAAGCCATTGAACCGCAGCATCTTGGGCTACCTTATTACCAAAAACTGATTCAAAGGGCATTGAGAACCTATTTTGTCCAATGCTTTGAGTATTAATAGTTAGTTGGCTTTCCTTCAAACGACTATTAAAGAATTGTATAAGTTGGTCTTTGTACTCAACAGCATCAAATGTTGATGCAGTAGATTTCTTAGCAAGATAAAGACCATTAGCATATTTGCGAACAAGACTATGTAAAGACGCATTTAAATTCCAACCATCGTTAGTTTCTGCATTAAATAAGGTTTGGACATAAACATCAAAAGTTTGATTTCCAACTTTAACATCCAAGTTTCTAGCGTCTATAAATGACTGCCTATCATCTGTGTTTGAATTTAGCTCTCTGTAAGCGTCAACTACTTTCAATAAAGCAGAATCATCAATCCCAGTTGACTCAAGCTCAGCAAGAACATTTAACATAGGAGCTATGTCAGCTATGTTGTTGTCTCCACTAAACACGTTTGGCTGGATTACGCCTGTTTCATCTGTATATGTAGCAACTTGCCTCCAAAGACTTACTAAGTTTCCAATAGAAGAAACGCCATTCGCTTGCGATAAATTAGAAGCTGATAAAGTTTTCTTAAAGTAATTGATTGCCTCAATAGGCATTACACCGTCACGATTAGATATAACGTGATTTAGGTATTGATAACGCGGCGTTCCATTTGGGTTATTACTTGATGGCCCTTCTGTATTTAAAATTCGCTCTGCATTGTTGTAAATATTAGGATTAAACTTTCCGCCAAAAAAATGTTCGTTTAAAGTTTTACTGGTTTGAGCCGAAGTCTGCATGTTTTTAACATTAGGATTTAAAACTTGGTTTAAAATCGCAAACTCATTCTTAGCTATACGTTCATCATTAAACCGATCTGTTTTGGCTGGAACAAGTTGTTCAAGGAAAATCTTTGCAAGATCACCTGAAGCTCCGTATTCTGATAAAAGACTTCGAAAAAATATTGCATCTTCTTTAAATTTTTTCGGATCGCTTATAACTCCTGAAGGCACTTCTCCAAATTCTATATAGTAAGCTAAATCATTAAGTTGTTCCTGATCTTCAATTTCAGTAGAAACAAATGACTTTATCTTTCTTGTTCCTATTTCTTTTTTTATAAACGCTTGAAATTTAGCCTTATCCTCAAGACCAAATGTATCAACGCCGTCCGAAAATTGTGCAAAAAGTTTCTTTCTAAATTTATAATCAATTCCGTATTGAGTAATCTCCGTTCCGTTATAACCAACAGCAATTGCGCGTGTTGGCTCTGGGTATTCGCCCTGTAAAAAAGCAAAACGAAGTTCACTGGCAACATCATCAAGTTGATTAAGAGGAAGGCTCTCTAAAATTGCAGATACAGGGGCCTCTATAAGTGCTTTAAAAAGTGTTACGTTATCTTTTTGACTCTCTGCAAGAAAATCTGCCTTTCCTTTATTAACACTGTAGTAACTAGTAATCACTGCATTGCGCTTTTCTGAAGTTAAAACTTCACCAGCAGATAATATTTGGTTAGCAATAGTGCCTTCTACTTGAGCGTCACCAAGAATTTCAGAAGAAAATTCACCTGCAAATATTTTCTTAACTTCAAGAAGGGTTGCATCATCAAGGCTCATTTGTGAAAGCAAGTTATTAAACTGACCGACATTTGAAGCAGCTCTAAGTTTGCCTTGAAGACTATCGCCTATTTCAAGGGGACCATACTTAGAAAGTAAATCCTTGATCTCCATTGTTTTAAGCTCAACATTTGATACTTGAATATATTCTCCACCCATTCCAGAAGGTGTTGTATTAAAAACAGTAGAAGTGCCAACGGCGGCTTCTAAAGAACTAAGCAGTGCGGTTTGGTTTTTAATTAACCAAGTAGTTTTGTCTTTTTCTAAACGAGCAGCTTTATTTTCCATGAACTTTTGTTCATTTTCAAACCAATCATTAAGAGAGGTACCAAAGTCTGCCCTCTTAAATAAATCTTTTATTGATTTTTTTTGACCTTCACTAAACCCTCCTGAGCCTGTGTGCTTTATGATTCCAAACTTTATAAGAGAATCAACATTATCTGTCTGAAGTGCTTTTGATATACTTGCAAGCAAGGCTGGATTTGCTTTTTCATTTTGGCGAATATCTAAGTTAGACAAACCATGTTCAATTAAAGAAATTAAAGCTTGGTTTTCTATACTATAAACGACTTGCATTAATTGAGCTTGTTGAGCTTGAGTAGCTCCAGCTTCGTTAACACCTACTTTTAATTGTAATTCATTAATTTCACTTCGAAGACTTGTTAGATCAGTTATTGTTTCGTTAACATCAGTTACATTTTCAAATACGTTATCATTATAAAGTAGGTCATTTTTTTTAATAAGCCCATCAATAGTTACGTCTACTGTTTGCTGTTCTGCTTTTCTAAGCTTTTCAAGAGCGGCTTTACTTGCAACAGTTCTGGATTCTCGCAATCTGAAAGACTTTTCCTTTTGCTGCATAGTCGTGCTTAATTCGTTGTATATAAAAAGACGCTCTGCGTAAGTAATATTAGGCATATGGTCTATAATTTCATCGTAAGCATCTTTTTCTGAAGCAGTTAAATTAGAAGCATCACCATTATAAATCGCCATTCGAATTTCATGAGTTGCAGTAACCCCACTTAAACTATCAGCAAATTTATTTATAACATGCTCAAATGCGCCAGTCATTTGATGAACGGCAATTTCTCTGCCTTTTTTATTTCCAGATGATGCGGCTTGAATTGTTAACTCACTATCAGACACATCATTTGTTACAGTGTTAACTTTCAATACTTCTGTTTCAACGCCATGTTGCTGAACGCTATTAGTTAAAGGTACATCTTTCATGCCGTTTGCTTGACCATTTTGCCGAGCTATCCCGATAAGATTAGCGTGACGTTCAGCAGCCGCTTTTTCAATTCCAGCCTTGCGTCTTCCTTCTTGAGCTTGAAACAATGAAACACGGCGAGATGCTAAATAAGCAGAACCTGTATCAGTTGTGAATCCTTTAAATTCATCGCCAACAGTATTTGTAACCGAGGCAATGTAATCGGAAAACAAAGCTTCAAAACGCTCAGTAGAATCAGGCTTGCCATCAACCTCAAAAGAAATTTCAGCAGACTTGTTTTGCATATCAGACTCAATAGAATCTGAAAATCTTTGACGAGCCGTGGCTTCAAAAGCTTGCCTTTGGATTGTACCTCCCCCAGAAAACAAACCCTCTATAGTAGAGTACGGATCGCGCTTACCGTCTGGGCCAATTCCGTACAATTCAGATTGGGTTATGGACCTAGCTCTTTTTTCGCCCAAGCGTTGAGCATTCTTTGCAGCACGTTCAAATATCAATCCACTAAAATGGTCAGCAGACTTAGAAATAGCTGAACCAAGAATGTCAGCACCTTGGCTTTGACGCACAACACTAACCGGCCCTAAGCTGCTCTTCTTATCGTACTTAATTACGCCTGCCATTTTATCGCCCTTTGATTTGTATTACCAAGTATCAACAAAGTTGATTACTCCGGTAGCCATTGAAGTAAAAGCACCAATGTTAGCGGCACTTCTTTTAGCGTGGCCTTCTTCCATAATAACTCTTTGGCTTGATTTGTATTCATAATCTTTAGCTTGAGCCATTGTCGCTATATCAGAAAGATCAGAGCCAGTTTTTTCTCTTTGACGCTCTAAGAATCTTTGCACAGATTGAGAACTTAAATCTCCGCGAGTGCTAAACAAAGCAATGTTAGTAGAGGTTTGCGACTTTAATGCTTCAAGCCTAGAGGCTTGCTCCTGCATTGCTGAAGCTTTGTTGAAGATACGAGCAGTTTCAGTATCATACGCTTGCATCCTAGCATTTGCTAAGGCTTGTTGTCCCTGCTGTTTTTGAGCCTTAGCACTTTGGCTGGCGGAATATAATCCTAAAGCTGCACTAGCAAATTGCCACATTATACTATTAACTCCGCAATAAGGCCGTTTACTTGAAACGACAAAGGTTCATTTTGACTGATAGTAACTTGAGGATCACGACTGTAACCTAAAAGTCTAAACTCTTTTTTTCCTGTTGTGCTTTCATCGGTCACTAAAGAGCTGCCATTTACAGAAGCCGATCTAGTATCAACAAAATCAACAATAACAGAAGATATACCTCTTGGATCACCTGTTGCTGGCCCATTTGGAAACGAGGAATCAATAGGGTTTGTAGTTATATTGACGTCAAATTTATATCCTATTTCAGCCGTAACATAAGTTTCATCATATTGAGTAAGGCTAACAGCATTAGAACTTACTGTATGTGTTCCAAGATAATCCTCACGTCCGCTAGAAGTTTTACCAATAACATGAACAGTAGAACCATTAGGAAAAACCTCACCATAATTAGAGCCATGAACATTGCTTGTAGGAATTACTGCGCTTTTATTAGTAACAGTAAACATACGACTATTATCTAATTGATGTTCATTTAAAAATTGACATATTTTTATATTATCATCAAACCAAACAGCGCCAAACAAACGATCACCAATGCTAACTACAGATTCAAAAAAACCTTGTGTTGAAAATCTAGTCCACCCAGCACGTTTTTCAGCACGATTAGAGCCAAAGACAGAACAGTCTCCGTCAGTAGAAACAAAGACACAGTATGATTCAGCCTTTTTAAACGCCCCATTAATTACGCTCACATCTTTAAAGTCAGTAACTAAATGTGAAGCAATAGTTGATACAGCCGTAGAAGTATAAGCATCTTCGTTGTCAGTATATAAATACTCTCTTACAACTTTACTGCCTGATTGAACATAAACAGTTGCTCCATCTAAAGGCGTGGGCTGAACAAAAGCACAGCCAAAAGGAGTTTGTTTTCTGATTGTAGCATTGGACGGAGTTATTGCTTGATTGAGAAATGTTGGGACATAAAGCTCCGCAGTTGCAGTAAAGACTTGCAAGTCCCTATCGGACACAAGGTATCTAATTGCATTAACATCACCAGTAGCAGCAATAAGATTAATAGAGTCAGCGTCTTCAGCGTCTCCAATATCAAAGTTAAAATATTGAGAAGATTTGCTAAACCATAAACTATCTGGCTCTGCTACAGTTCCACCAAAAACCAATCTATTTTCATGAAAAGTAACAGCAGCAGGGTATCCCCGAACCGCAGAGAAAGATTGCTCATCCCAGTTTGTAGATGGATTATGAGTTGAAATATTAACGGAACCGCCACCATCTTCTTGAGAAGTTGCAGCAGAGCCAGCAGTAATAGTAAAAGTGTTATCATCAAGAATATTGCCAACAGTTCTTGCGCCGTTTAAATTTCCAGCAGCAATTCCCCCAACAGCAGATGAGTCACTGAATGTAATAGATTCACTGCCAGAATAGCCATGATTTAAATTAGTGACTTCAACAGTTGTGCTGCCTGTTATTGTTCTAAATGGATTTAAAATAGATAATCTCTGTACTAAAGTATCTATAACATCAGCATTAACTACAGTAGCACTTACCACAGAAACTATAGCTATCTCAGAGAGTCCATATCGAACCCTTACACCAACATGTTTAGAGTCAGGGTACACACCGTTAACAACGGAACCAGTTGTGTCCCAGTAATCCTCGCTTGTGGTTAAAGTAATTCCAGTTCCAGTAACAGCAGAAGGATCAAGCGTCACTCCTGTTGGGTGAAACCTTGTATAAGGTTGATAAATTTGTTTTGCGTCTGATCTTTCATCAAAGGTAAATGGCATTGCACTAAAAGCTGTTAAACTAAATCTCGTAATTTTAATTGGCATAAACAAAGGATGGCAAAGAAAAAGAGTATCTCCAGATTGAGCATAAGTATATTCGTGAATATAATCTCCGTTTATTGGTAATGGTCCTTGAGCCTGCCCATTTAAAACAAATTGGCTAGAGTAATCTACATACTCTAATGTATCTTCGCCAACTACTCTAAAAACCCAATAACTAGAGGCGGTATTAGGAAGCTGACCTATCATTATTATATATTGCTCATCATCTGAAAACACAAAAGGTATTAACCTTACTTGCATCCTCTGAGTTGTATCTCTGCTATAGGATGGAATATTATAATGATTCTTTAATCCAGCACGTTTGACAGCAGCACCTTCAGCTCTGACAATTATGTTCTCTAATGATTGAGCAGAAGAAACATAAATAGGTGTATCAATCCTAGAAAGCGTAGAAGGGCTAACTTCACCAAATTGAAAGCTATTTATCGGAACTCTATACTTACGCATTAACTTAACCTTCTAGTTTTAAACCGAGAAGTGTTTAGTTTCTTAGTAGTCTGAGATTGAGAATGCAAACGTCTAGCTTGCATCATCTGAATAGATGCCTTTTCTTCCATCATCTTAGCCAAACTAGCATCCCTAGCAACTGAAATAGCCAACACCGCAGCCATAGTATATTCAACAGCTACAGTAAAATATGGAGGCCAAACATTTTCATCCGCTCTAAATACATAATCAGCAACTAGAACATCGTTAACGCTAGTATC
>TARA_R110002153_G_scaffold1202_4_pt1 | contig 11170 bp, 5 predicted proteins | sample TARA_R110002153 | Tara Oceans TARA_R110002153 (sample SAMEA4398193) | marine metagenome | biome: Polar Biome; feature: [SRF] surface water layer (ENVO:00010504); material: water (ENVO:00002006), including particulate matter (ENVO:01000060) such as... | depth 5 m
AGAGTCAGTGTATGCCTTGCCGCACACGGCAGAAAGCAACAATGCGGCTATTGGTGCCCACTGCGTTTCAGCAAATACAGCACAAAGAATCCCGCCAACCATCCCAATAATAGAAACCCAAAATTCTGTAGACTTAATACCGCTTGTAGCACCTTTAATCATTTCAACATCTCCCGCCGCATCTCTTCTCGTGTCTCTAATTTGGTGAGATAGATGCGAAATTCCTCACGAAACTCACATAAATCTCGGTGAGTTTTGCCCAATTTTTCTCGAAGATGAGCGGCCTCTTCTTGAAGCTCGCCCACCTTGTTTTCCAGAATCGTTATTCGAGAGTACGTTGACCCTCCGTTATTCTTTTCTTTATGCTGTTTGATTGCCGCTGCCACACCCCAGATTGCAGCGATAAGACCAGCTGTTCCTGTTGATTGGAGTAGCGCATCTTCCATATCAGTCGCCTGCCTCAAGCGTGGTTACGCGGGCCGTAAGCTCCTGAACGGACTTCACAAGCAAAGCAACAAGCGCTCTACTGTTGAGCCCCCAGATAAAATCAGGGTTACCATCATCATCAGTGGCCTGCTCAAATATTGCTGCCGAATCTTCATCATCAGGGTCTGTGAAGCCAACCGCCTCCAGCTTCGGGCTCTTGGGACCAGCCTCAGGGCACACCGCGTTGACCTCTTGCGAAAAGAATCCAAGCTGTGATGCGTTGCTTTCGTCGTTGTTCCAAGTAAAATAACGGGGGGTGAGTGCCAGGATTTTATCAAGCCCGTTTTCAATTAAGCCTGTAGACGTTTTTAAGCGACTGTCCGAGCTAGTGATAAGCTGACTGCTGCCATCGGTTTGAACGTCTGAGCTAGTGCCCAATTGCGGCAGCTTTAAAACCCCGGAGCCATTGAGTTGCATGGCTAACGTGCCATCGCTCTCGTAAAACTGATAGAACTCTCCAGTGGCAGAGCCTTTTTGTTTTATGTAGAACGTTGCACTCCCGCCGCTTTTGGGTGAAATCCGAACATCAGAAAAGTCTGTGTGTCCTAGATTAAGGTATGACGTATCAGAAACACCGCTTGGCCCGATTTGCACAGTCTCACCGGCAGCTTTGGCAAGCGCTGTTACACCGTCGCCTGAAACAGAAAACAAAGTTTTACTATCCCCGGTTTTAACCGCGAAGAGTTCGCCGCTGTCTCTAAGACCGCCGCCTGATGTTGCCCTGGTTGAGCCTAGATAATTTGAATCAAGTGAGAGAATCGTATCGCTCGTAATTCCGTCAACAGTGAAAGTTTCATAGCCCCCCGAAACGCTCGACGGGATTTTCATCGTAGCGCCAACGTGTAACTCGGTTGTGAACGCTGTTGAGCTTCCCGCTGTGATTGCGTCGCTGCCCTGTGTCGCCGTGAATGTGCCGCTTAGTGCTGTTCCCGCTGCACCAGTTGAAAACGTGCTCGCCGCTGACACGGAAAACATCGCGGTATCAGTTGCCTCTGCTTTTAAAACAAGCGCGTCTTCGGCTGTAATATATTGCTCTGTTGAGGTTGCCCCAATTCGTAGACACAAGTTATCTGCGTGGTACATGTCGATGTTACTGCCAGAGTTTCCATCAGCATTCATCATTAATGTAGTGCGGTCTTTCGAGCTGCCGGTGCTGTTTTCAATATATAGCGTTGGCGCAGAGCCTCCTGTTGATGGTGCAAGACCAGTTGTACCACCGGGGCCGGTGATTTTTGTTGTGCCTGTGATAGCAACACCGACACCATCGGTATTGATTCGCATTACTTCCGTGCCCTCTGGCCTAAAAGCAAAATCGGTGTTTGAACCCGCCGGTGTATCGAAAAGAATTTGGCCACTCTGGGGAGTGATCGTCATTTTCGGTGTGTTGTTTAGATTATCACCGTAAGCATAATGCTGTGACTTAACCATACGAACCGACTCATCACCCTCTTTGGTGCTAGCTGAGATTAAGTCCTTGCCCCCTTCAGAGCTTTCAATGTTAATCGCTTTTTCCTGATTGTCAGAAACAACTAAGTCTGTAGAAATGCCTTTATTGGCTCCAAAGATTTTAGTACCCATCGTTATTTCCTCGCCGTAGTAACTTCAATTTCAACAAAGCCAAGAGTCGCATCAGTGGGGTCAAAGGTAATCAAAATCTTACCAACCTTGTAATCGAATACAGATGTTTCTAAATTACTCCAGACACCACCGGATAGAGCAGCGACGCCCACGGGGATGGTCTGGTCAAGTGCAACCTTGCCACTGGCAAAGACATACTTGGTCTTAAGGTCGCCACCACGGTCACATAATGTGCGGATAGTTACGGTGGAGTGTTCCTGGACATCCAGGGTCATAACGTCAAATTCGCTAGTAGATTCTATAACGAATGTTTTAACGAGGGTCTTCATGCTTAAATCCTTCTTTGGGCACTAGGGCCGAGTCATCTCTTCAACTCAAATGGTTAGTATTATCATAGCGATAGTTCATTTATCGAGCAAGTGTATCAGCGTCTGTTGAGTATTTCATTCATTGTTCCCGCCCCGAGAGCCTCTGCTGTGTCATCCATGCCCCCTGGTCTAGGTCCGCCTTGCCCTCCGCCCTTTTCCTCTTTAGCGGCGAATGATTCTGACAGCCTTGATGCCTCTGAATGATCCATAATCTGAGAGCCCGTCAGCGTAGATAAGACTAGCTTCTGAGAATAGCTCAGATTATTTCTAACCTCAGGGTCGCTTACAGCATCCATCGCAGCCGTAACAATTTCCTTGTACAGCTTCGGCCATGCTTCAGATAGAACAGCAACCATCTTGACGGTTAATGTCCCAGATAGCATCCCGGTAAGGATGGTGTCCTTGGGGCTATTTAGAACCTGGAGGCTTCTGGCAAACTCCTGAAGTTGATAGCTTGAAGGAGGGACAGGATCACTAAACATAGTTCCCGTGTTTATCTTTGGAAGAAGTTTATTTGAAATCTTTATCTTCCGCTCGATGACAACCTTCATCGCATTTCTAATATCTGGTGTTTGCTCAAATACCTTTGTGGTTTCATTGATGAACTTCTCCATCAGGAATCTACTTGATGCAAGCTGCCTTATAGCAGAACTAGACTCAAAGAAGTTATCCTCTGTCAGCTCAGAGGTAATGGCTTCTTCTATTTTTGCAGACCAGCTATCAGTGTTTCTGCTCCTGGCCATCTTCTTTCTAATGGCTGTTCTGTTTTCCTTCTTGTCCCTCTGGTAGGGCTGAGAGGAAACCATCAACATGCTCCTTGATGTCTTTTCCCAGCTGCCAGCTATTGCAGACTTTGGCAGAGTGTTGGTTACCCAGTCTTCCATGTATTCTTTTATGATAGTCTTGTTTGTTCTGTGGATGATGCTCATTTGGTTCATGAGCTGAAGGTAATCCTTTGGGTCAAGGGCCATGTTTGCAGCCCCTACAGCGGCTCCAGCTGCGGCTGCGGCCTTCTTACTTCCCGTTACTCCATAAGCCAGGACAGAGAGGATACCGCCCCTTCCAAGGCTATTGGTGATAGAGTTCAGGTTTGCGTTACTGGCATTGGTTGCGAGCATGGCGTCAGCAATCGGAATCTTTGCCCTAATTTTTTCAAGCAATTCATCGAGCTTGATGTTTGTCTCGCTTGAGTAATCGACCATGTTCTTGAGCCTTGAATCCCAAAGAAGACCAGGCTCCTTAACCCCGGATACGGAGGCGCCGAGGTTTGCCCCGATATCGTCTATCTCTTTTATCTTTTTATTGATTGCGCCTTGTACGCCACCAGGGAGCTTGTCTGCTATCCCGCTTGAAACCCCCTTCTTTTCAACTCCGGCCTCATCAAAGTTCCTTCTAATGAAATCAATAAGATCTCTACCGCTTTTCCCGTAGCCATTTATTTGCTTAAGAACAATGTCAGAATTATGGTTATCAAGGTTCTTGATAAGGTTCATGAAGGCTTTTGGATCTCCAAGGACATCCGGCCCAACTTCACTGGTGAGAGATGAAGATATGTTATCTCGAAACTTCTTGAAGTCTCCAGCTTGTTGATCGAATTGATCTTTAAGCTTGGCCATCTGGCCCCATCTGCTCTTGTCCTTCATCTCTTCTCTAAGGACTGCAATGATATCATCCTGAATGGCACTTGTTACTGTGACACTTGGAGACACGGCACCATACTCAAGGCTTTTTAAGAGAATTGTCTGGATGTCTTCAATCGACTTGAACGCCTTAGCTACAATCAGATCATCATAAGCGCTATAGTTTAGTTCTTTTAGCAGGCCATCGATTAGGGATTTCGATGATGTATTACTAATGGAAGATTCCGGTATATAATTTAATGGACCCTGGGCTGCAAATTTTGTTTTCTCTGGAAATCCCCTGCCAGTATCATCTATTATCTTGTATGCGGCAGTGAACTCATTCTCGTATCTGGCAAGGTTGGCTTTTATCTGAGCCCCGCCCATCCTGAACTTATGAAGGAGGCTTTCCATTTCCTCCTGGGATAGGTCTATGGTATTTGCCCGCCTAAAGGCATCTCTGGATTGCTCAAAGTTAATCCGCTTAGAGCCCCTGCCTGCCTTCATTGAGTTTCTGTTCTTGGCAATACCAAGGGCATCTGTCAGGATATCTTGGGCAGGACCTTTAGGGAAATCACCAAAAACGACATCAAGAAGAGAATCGAAGCTTCCAAGTTCTATGGCCTCGTCTAATGCATTTCTGAATCTGTCAGCTATTTTGTCATACCTAGGATTGCCGATACGTTGGAGCAACGCCATTGCTTGGTCTAGTGGAGCCCATACCGTGCCAGCTGCATGCAGGTTTCTAATAACCCCCATCTTCGTTTGAACAGCATCAACCAGGGACTCTTCTTTTTTGCTTAACTTGATTGGTGCGGCTTTGGCCTGAAGCTTGGCCTCGTATCTGGCGAATCCTTCATCACTAAATATGTCAGTGTAGAGTTCAACCTCTTTTTTGTTAATCGCCTTTATGGAATTTGTTATAAAACCCCCGGCATCGGAATCAGGGTTGTTATCAAAAAGCTTAACAAGGACTTGTCTTGCTCTCGTATAGCTCTGGCCTGAGTTGTTAAGAACCTCGGTGATGTCTTTGGGAATCTTGTAATCGGCGTCAAACTTATCTTTTTGATGAGACCAGCTATCGCCCCGTAGCTTGGCTTCCCTGTCGCTGATTTTCTTCTTTGCTTCATCCAGGCGCTCAAGTGCCTTTTTGTAGCCCTTTTTTCCGCGAACACGCTGACTGGCCTCAATCTTGATGGCTGCATCTGCTTTAAGCCTGGTTAGAACGGAGTCCTTGTCGAAAATAGCACCAGGGTTAAAGTGAATAGACCTGTCTGAATTTGTTGCCTTGATTGCGTCCAGAAGGACATCTAGCTTAAATCCCTGGATATCTGATATCTGAACAAACTGCTCTTGTATCCTCAGAAGGTCTAAGACCTTGGCCGCTTCAGCTGCGCTCGATGTCATGTCTCGCATGAAATCATCAAGCTCTTTGACCATATCAAGGTCGCCACCAGCTGCCTTCTTTAGCCATTCAACTGTCTCAGGTGGATGACCGGCCTGACGAGCAACTTCTGTGATGTATGGAGCAAACTTTTCACCAACAGCCTCTGCCTTTCGCCCAGAAAAACTAAGTAGTTTATCGGCAACGTTTGCGGCAGCTCCCTTGGCTCCTGCCAGGAACGGGGTAACCCCTGCAATACTGCCCCCAAAGGCCATGCCTATGAGAATATTGGTCCCAACCGAATCGAGTATATGTTCGGCTGACTCTTCAGGAGCGCCAACAATGGCCTCTGAAATACCGGCCCCTGCGCCCCAGATACCGCCTTCTAGACCTGCTCCAATTGTGGCAGAAACAGCTTTTGACACATGTGGGCCATATCTTTTTGCTATCTGAGAATTGCCCAGGGCTGTTGGAACAAGCTTGTCGCCGTGCTTCATCAGGAACTTGTTAGCCCCGCCCTCAAGCGCCCTTCCCATCTTAGCGCCAACTCCGGGAAGCGTGTACTTGGACAAGGCTGATGTTGTTGCATCATACCCTTTTGACGCAATAGACTTGGCCGATTTGTTCAAAGCAGCCTGTGCAGCTGCCTTCTGGGTCATTGCGGCTGCGCCCTTTATTGCGGCAGATCCTGCCACAGCTGTACCTTTTACTCCTACTTGTGCAGCAGTAGATGTACCAGCAGAGCCAAGGGCCGCCAGGATAGAAGCACCAACACCAGTTCCATGGTTAATCCATGGGCTTTCGTGCTGAATGGCCTCTACTCTTCCCTCTGGGATAAGATTCATCGCCTCAAGAACGTGGGCTCCAGTGCCAGCAAACAGGTACTCATCGGCACCTGTCGCAATGGCCGAGACTGCGCCAAGGCCACTCTTGGCAAATTCCTTATTGCCCCGCATTGCCTGAACCTGAACAGGCGTTAGATAGGTCGCACCATTTGAAACATAGCCTGAAGCCACGTTTGCAGGAACCGGGGTAGGGTCTCCTGTTCCCATGTCAAGATAGATACTAGCGTTAGGGCCTCCAAGAAACTCATGAGTCTTAGAGAAAACCTTTCCCTGGACATCTAATTCCGCAACATTGCGTTCAATTCGGTTTTCTTTTTTGTTCCAAAGATCTGCCATTTAATGCCTCTTAGTCTAGCTTTCGACTAGATGCCAAAATAGGTCCTGGGTCTTTAAGCAGCCCTTGCTGGTCCTGTACCTGCAAGTGCACGTGTTCATCGACATTGCCCTTGCCGGACTTTCCACTAAGAGCGATTAGCATACCAGGGGTAATGGCGTCACCGACCTTCATTCCAACCTTGCTGAGATGAATCAGCGTCCATTCTTCTCCTGTTTCATCGCTTACTATCTTTATAAAGTTTCCATTAGGAACCTTGTTTCCATCCAGGCCGACCTCTGTGACTCTGCCCTTAAATGGAGCGTTAATCTTAGTCCCAACTTTTGCTGAAAGGTCAATTCCTTTATGGCGCTTCCTTATCCCGTTTATTTTCCTTGTCTCACCCTCTTTATTGTAGGCACTGGTCGTCTTCATCACTTCCATTAGAGGATGAATCTGAGTGGCCCCTGTCTTGGGTCTGGTTGCAGTTGACCCTGGGGTTACTGGCTGGCCCGGGTTGCTTGATGAGCTGGCACTGTCTTGCGCGTATCTCCGGGTATTTTCCCTGTCATCCCTAAAGTCACTGGAAAAGCTACCCAGTGTCCCGGCGTTAATCTGACGCGAGATACCATCGGCAACATCTTTGGTTAACTGAGAGGTAGCGCTAGTAATAATCCTAAAAGGAACCATGCCGACATCAACCCTTTTACTTGTCCCGGCATCTCCCATCTTGTTTCTTTCATCGACAGATTTAAGATAGTTGTCTAAAACAACATCAGGCTGTGATCCGAGCGCAGATGTGAAATAGGGCAGGTTTTGCTCATAGTCTCCTGAGTTTTTAGCAACAGCCATTCTTGCTATATACGACTCTTTTATGCCGTAAGTTGCAGCGCTAAGGAGCGACATTGCAACAACCATGCTGGCCTTATCCACTGCCGGGAGCATCTTTTCATATCTGGTAATATCTGTATTTGATAATCTGTTCTCAAAGCTTTTTCCGTAAGCAGTAACCTGCGCGTCCATGTTGGCTTTAAGGGCATTGATCTTAGTTAAAACACCATGCTCATCATCAATGAACCTTTTGCCAAGGTCGGCAAATGTAACATCCATAATCTGTTCAATTGAGTTATACTCTCCACCGGCCAATGCAATAATCTCGGCGGCCTGTCTTTGTATCTCCGCCCCTCTTACAAGGAAGCTTCTTTCGGCTGCCTCCGCAATCTTTTCAATACTGGTCCATATTAGCCCAGGAGTTTTAGCCGCAGACATGGCCTCAATGGCCTTAAGGGCGTTTATCTGGGATGTTCCTTGAGATGTTCTTGCAATATCTGCTGCGTCAATTGCTGCACCGTAATTAGTCGCAGCCTTCAGGTGGTCAGATGCCGCCGCCATGAAGGTTTTTTCAACATCTGCCATCTTGTCTAGTTTTACAATCTCAAGTTCATCTATCAATTGTTGCATGAATCCTGCCCTCGGCTTACTTCCAGGGGTTCCTGGGAGCAAGGACTGCATCCATTTCAATCTCTTCTGTGCTGCGCTGATTCCAACAACTGATATTTGGGCTATTGATCCTTGCTTGTTCCCTAATATGTTCATGAAATCAGTAGCCATACCGGAGTGAGCCAGGGCTGCTCCCTTTGCTGAACTTGACGAATCTTCATCCCTTCGCATATCAGCCTCAACACCCTTCATGATTAACGGAATCATGAAAACTGGAAGCGCATTACCAAGTCCCTTTTTTTCAAGAATAACTTTTCCAGCGATATTGGCACCCAGTGCAACGACAGCCCCAACTGTCCTAAAGGTCTGTGACCAGTCTGAAAACCCAAAGTTGCCATCTTCGGAATCACTGGCAGCCTCCTCAATGTTCTCAATTTTTGCGTCTGCTGTTTTCAGCCATTTTGTCAGGTATCCATCTGAGCCATAAAACTCTTCGTGGACCTCTTTCTGGGCTCTTGCATTTTCCTCTTCAATCGCAAATTCTTTTTTCTGGTATTGCCGTTCTGCTAGCTTGATTCTCAGCTGCTCGGCTTCAGACTCCTTGAGGTAATTCTGCTGCCTTATTAAGTTATCTCTGCTGTCTATGGCAATTTCTTTCATCCTATTTTGACTAAGGGCTATCTCCTTCATCGCATTGTCTGCGATTTCTCCCTGGCCATAAAAGGCGCTGCCTTTGCCAAACACATTGTCTCTAGCCTGCTGAAGCAGGGTTTTTTCTTCAGGGACCACTGGGTCCGGGTCATTTTTTTTAACTTCATCCTTTACTTCAGGAGGGAGCTTGCCTGTTGCAATTCCGGCTGCGTTCATCCCGGCCTTTGCCGCATCTACTGTCTGCCCTGTTGAAGCGGCTAGCTCTTCCGCAATGCGGTCTATTTCGTTTTGCTCTAGTGTCCTTGCCTCGTTTGGGCCTTGGGCAAATGAGTCATAAGAAGCAGGTCCCATTCCATCGTAGGACTGATTTGGATTCTCTGCTTGCTGGGCAGCAAAAGCATCTTGTTCCCTCGCTTCGATAACATTGGGATACTCGCTTGACTTGGGAAATTCGTCACGTCTTTCATCCCAAACAGGTCCAGGTTCACGGCTTCGCTGGGTGCTTGCATGAGCACTTTCGTTTTTTCGAGCCAGGGCCCTTGCAGCCGCAGACGTTTCACTTGATTCCTGCCCAAAATACTTATCCGGCCTAACTATATCTCCAGTAAAATCACCAGCAGCTCTTGCTACCTCGCCAACATTGCCAGATAATTTCTTTCCGGCTCCTAAAAGATCCTCAAACGATGCCCTGGAAAGCTGCTCCTGAAGTTGACGCTTTGCCTCTGCTGCTGATGGTGTTGCCATTATCGTTCTCCAAGAAGCTGGGCGATTAACTTGCTTTGCTTGTCAAGAATCTTCTGTTGATTGGCCAGTGCTGCCATGTTCACCATTGTCGCCTTACCCGTATCAATCATGTGAGTGCCGTCCTCATTTTCTTTAACAAAGGATTCGCCCACCGCTGTCTTCTGGGCATCCTGGGCGATGATTCCGTACTGATTCTTTTCACCACCGTACTCTGGCTTATAGTCATACTTTACAGGGTTAAGCTCTCTTAAGAAATCAGAGAGTTCATCTTTTGACGGGTCAATGTCTGTTTTACTGTTCTCGTCAGAAGGGACGTTTCCGCTCCCGTATCTCATATCTGACATCACCGGGGTTAGGTCTTCAATATACCTTTTCGTTTCCAGGCCAGAATAGACCCCAGGGACTTGGGGTGCTCCAACAATGTCGCCAGGATCTCTAAGATTACGAGGGGCAAAAAGCCTCTTGTCTCTTCTTGTTGCTGCATCAGCAAGAGGGGATGCCGCTGCTCCGCCTGCTGCTGCTCCGATTCCTCCGGCAGCTGCTCCAACCAGTCCACCAATTGCTGTACCGATGCCGGGCACTGCTGAACCTATGGCGGCTCCACTTGTAGCCCCTCCTGTTGCGGCCATTGCCGCCCCTGTAGCAGCCGCTTGGCCAAGAGCCGAGGCTGTACCTGCTCCAGCTAATCCACCAAGCAGAGAGCCACCTGCCCTTATTGCCGACGGTCCAACCTGGTCCCCTTCAAGAACACTCTTACCAAACTGAAGGGCTCCTCCCACATAAGGGGCCACTTGTGCTGCTGTTATTGGTGCCGATGCGGCCTCTCCAAGCTTGCCAGCTGACTCCATTGTTTGTGCTGTGGCTTTTCCTGCTATTTGAGCGGTTTCTTCTGCTGCCTTTTCAACGCCAATAGTCTCCCCAACGGTTTTCTTGCTAGAGTCATCAAGCCACTTTGCCGTCTCCTCTATCCCTTTAGAAATAGACTTCTTGGCTCCATACATTGATAAATCTTTAACGGCCCTCTTTCTCTCTTCTTTGTCGCTACTTGTTAGTCCAGCGGCAGTGACGCCGACGTTTCCATACTCAAGGTAATCAGCAACATCCTGCGCCCCAGTCTTAAATAGGTCAGATGCCTTTGGCTGCATTGTCTCTCTGGATGCATCGATAAGTCTTGACTGGGTATCCTGTACCAGCCCCTTTTTAATGTCTCCGAGTCTAGTTGTGCCCGCATTATTCATTGCCGTTGGGTCAGTGGCTGAGATCTTATTAGAAAATTCAGTAGGGATATGGTCCATTTGCCCAAATGGGGTAGCCTCTCTTTTGCGGTAGAACTCATCAGAGGTACCGATGCCGTGGACATTTTCCTTTGCCTCAATGCCACTCGTTACCCATTTTCCGGTAACAGGATCTTTATACCAACCCGAACTACCGCCTCCGCCTCCACCCGAGGTGCCTCCACCGGTAGAGCCTCCACCGTAATCTGCTCCTGGCTGGTTTTCTGGAAGAGTCCACCCAGGGCTATCTTCGTCTACTGGCTCATCCTGGCTTGACCCAAGGTGAGTCTGATACCCAAGAGGACCAGTTACCTGCATCCCTCCAACTTCATATCCCTCTGGTGTCTGATATCCGCCAGCAAGGTTAATAACACTTCCTTCTTCAAGGACGTTTTCAAAAATATCCTCAGAGCCTGTATCTGTTCCTTCGATGATGTCGCCAAGAATCTGCGTTGAGGCACCAAGCTT
>TARA_R110002153_G_scaffold141313_3_pt1 | contig 11154 bp, 4 predicted proteins | sample TARA_R110002153 | Tara Oceans TARA_R110002153 (sample SAMEA4398193) | marine metagenome | biome: Polar Biome; feature: [SRF] surface water layer (ENVO:00010504); material: water (ENVO:00002006), including particulate matter (ENVO:01000060) such as... | depth 5 m
TGGAGCACTGGTTAACTGGTTCTGCTGGTTTAGCTCAAGCTACTAATGATGAGGATAACATGAAGTGTCACTACAGAACTGAAAGAGGTTTTGAAGGTTTTGCTAACAACAGATTTATGCTTATTGAAAGAGTATAGTTCTTATATATGAAATGACGGGGGGTGTGTCAACCCCCCTAATTTTCTCAATTAATTTTAACTTTAAATTTAACAAAAATGACAAATAACAAGAACAGAAAACCAACTATATTTCAGTTGGTAAAAATGAATCCAGACCCAGCAACTCAAGGAAGATATTACCCAATATCATACAGATTGCCTTCAGTTGACGAAATATTTGATGAAGAAACTGGGACAAATAGAAAAATAAAATACGTAATAGGTGAGCAGTCTATTTTTGAAGATGAGCAAACCTCTAAAAACCCTGTAATTGGAGATATTGTATTTAACAACGGACAGTTGATAGTACCTTTTCAAAAACCAGTTTTAAGAAAATTTTTAGAAGCGTCAAACTATAATCAATCTAACGAAAACAGAATACCTAGCATGAGAAGGGTATTTGAAACTTTAGATTTTGAAAAAGAAGCTAAAGAAGATTTAGAATCTTTAGAGACAGAATTCCAAGCTATTGAAATGGCTATGAATGTAGACCCTCAAGAAATGGTGGCTTTATGTAGAGTTTTAGGTATTAACACAGACCGCTCAATGTATGAAATCAAACATGACTTTATGAGGTTTGTAAAGCATAATCCTTTTGACTTTATTGAAAGTCTTAGCGACCCTAGGATAGAGCGTAAGCAAGTTATTATGGAAGCTTTAGACAATAAGATTATTGTTCAAAACAACGTTAAAAGAACAGTTGATTGGGGTGGTAAAAACGGTCAAACAATTAGCATTACGCCAATAGGTATTGACCCGATAGATAATTTTATAGACTTTACTTTTGAAAAAGATGGAGAAGAGGTTTATAAAAGAGTTGTAGCTATGTTGGATGGCAAATTAAAGCCAAAAAAAGATACATCAAAAAAAGCTGTAGCTAAATAGTGCAACATTACATATAAATTAGAGAGGGGAATAAATTAACATTCCCCTTTCTTTTTAACATTTTTTTTCGTATATTTGTAGATACTCAACCTAGGATATGACAAGAAGAATAGATATAGATGAAATGTACAGATTCGTACAATTTATCGCTAACAAAGAACAATCTGGGTTTATAAAACCTTCAGAGTTTAATTTAGCGGCTCAACAAGCTCAAATGCAGTTGTTTACAGAAAGATACGGACATCCTTCTGAGTATAGCTTAGGAAATCCAATACCGGTTACGGGTGGGTATGCTCAAAGTCAAAAACTTCAGGATGATTTTAATCCATTTATGATGTCTGACAATTTTAATAACGATATAAAATTAAACTCACTAAGTTGTGATTATGCACATCTTATTTCTATACACGGTTCTAACAATAGTAGAGTTAAACTTGTTAGCTTAGATGAGTACGGTGAAATGTCTACATCTCAATTAGTTGCTCCATCGAGTACTTATCCAGTAGCTTACTTCTCTGATAAAATGAGGATAAATGTTGATGGAATTGCAAGTGGAAAACTATATTACTTAAGATACCCAGTAGACCCTCTTTGGGATTACTATAAAGATAGCTCTGGAAAACCATTAAACAGTGCAACAGGAAGTGTTGTTACTTATCCTGTATTTGATAAAACATCTTCAAATAATGTTTATAATGACGAAACCGGGTATAATTGTAGCAACAATGGTAATCCTTATGAAAATTGTCAAAATTTTGAGTTTCCTTATGATTGTTTTAATGAAATAGCAATTAAGATATTAAGCTTTGTAGGTATAAATCTTAGAGAGCCGGCTTTAACTCAATACACAGAACTTAAAGAACAACAAGGTATATAATGGCAACAAAAGTACAATTAGCAGAACAAGTAAAAAGAATGTTATCTGGAGGAGACTCTAGGTCAGATAGTGATATTGATATAAGAGAAATAATTCAAGCAGTTGAAAGTGCCAGAGACTCTGTAATATTTCAATTACTAACTACTACTGTAGAAAACGCTCAGTCTCCTTCTTTTTCAGACACAGAGTTATATAGTCAGTTAACAGAAAAAAAACACATTTCAGCCGCAGTAGCATACAATTCAGGATATTCTTACGCTATACCAGAATACTTACTACTTCCAGAAGATAAAGGATTGTATAGCGTAACAAAAAAAAATAGTTTTAAAGAAACATCTATGTATGTTAGGGCTCAAGGAGTTCCAGGTTTCTGGAATTCTGTAGCTTCTTCTGAAGGGTTGTTAACTTATTATGTTTTTTCTGATGGAGGAAGTCCTAATATATGGACGACAAATAGTGGGGCTATAGATGTTAGGTACATTCCTACCACTAAAAACATAGCTTCTACAACAGAATTAAAAGGAGGGGGTATTATTGATGATGCTGTAGTTAAATCTGTATATCAAATGTATGTACCTATGACTCAAATAATGAAAGATAATCTAGGTGATAACGTTCCTAAAATAAATAAATAATGCCTCAATCATTAAATAAAATACTTATAAGAGATGTTGTTAAATCTCTTTTAATACAAGAAGGAAGCTTTACAGACCATAAGATGATGCAATACATGGATATTGCTTTAAGAGGCCTTAAAGAGCTTTCTTATGACGTTGCAAAAGATATAAAGTATTCCATTTTATCAGTAAACTCTAGTTTAGTAGCTAGCTTACCTGTTGACTGCGTTAGTTTATTAAAAGTAGGCTCCGTAAAAGATGGTATTTTTATTGATTATGGTAAAGAGTCTTCTATATCTTTTAGTGACGACACAACAACATCGGCTGGAACTCTTTTAAATGACAATGTTAACTGGCATGTTAATTATAGAAACGGAGAAAACACAGGCGGAGCATATGGACATGGAGGTGGCCATAAGCCAGCTTATTACAGGGTTAATACAGTAACAAACTCTATTGTACTTTCTTCCGAGTTTAAGTCTGGACAAGTTGCTATTGAGTATATCTCTAATGGCTCAAATACTACAGACATAAATGGAGGGGCATCTTCAGTGCATGCTTTTTTAGAAGAAGCACTAAGAGCTTGGATTTGGTGGAAGGTTATTCAAAGAAAAAGAGATATTAGCCCTCAAGAAAAAGAAATGGCTAGAAGAGATTGGTTTAATGAAAAAAGACTAGCTAAGTCTAGGATGCAATCATTTACTAAAGAGGAAGCGTTAAGAGTAAGTAGAAAAGGAAACAAACAAGCACCTAAGTTTTAAGAATGGCTAACGAAAAAAAAATATTTGTAGGGGGTTTAGATAGAGATTCAGATTTAAGATTTGTTAAAAATGGAGACTATAGAGACGCTTTAAATGTAAACGTATTTTCTACCGAAGAAGATGGAGAGGTTGGAGTTGTCTCCAATATGAAGGGAGCTGAAGAAATACTAAGATATACAGGCGTAAACTACTTTGGCTCTGAGCACGAAGTTATAGGGGCAATAGAAGACCCTTCTTTTGATAGAATAATTTTCTTTGTTGCTTACATTGGTGTAGGAGAAACTTCTTCAAGTGAGGAAGATTGTATTGTTGAGTACAACCTTAAAACTAACGAGTGTTATACATTGGTTAGAGGTAATGATTTAAACTTTAACTCAAAGTATAGAATTAATGATGCTCATATTATTGGGCATAAAGAAGATTTTTCTCCAGAGGGTATTTTGTATTTTACAGACAACTACAATCCGCCAAGAAGAATTAACATATCGGAAGAAAAATTAAATTCAGCTAACGGTACTTTAGCAGAAATAGTTCCTTCGTCTGGAGGAAAGAAAAAGTATAGAGAACTAAACACTGGATTTGAGTTCGATGGAGTAAACCCTACTTTAATGGGCTTTTCTGGACTTGGACTGTCTTTAGATGAAAGAATTAATGCCGCAAGAATTACTCCCCTAGTAAAGCCTGGGGTTACGCTTTCTACTGACGAAAGTATAAAGTCTAACTATATAAAAGGAAAAGCTTTTAAGTTTAAATACAGATACCAATATAGAGATAAGCAATTTTCAGCATGGTCTCCAGTTTCTGAAATGGTTGCTACTGAGAATTTAACACCTCAGATGAATGGTACAATAGATAATTTAAGCTCTGACAATTTAGTAAAAGTTAGTTTTGTAATACCTAACAGTGATATTGAATCAATAGAGGTTGCTGTTAGAGACTTAACAAACTCAGACACTTATGGGCTGTCAGACACTTTATCATTTAATAATCAAAATGGATTTTACTATGACGGCAATAAGGTTGGAAACAACTTTATGGTTGGAGGGTATCAAAACTCAGAGCTAAACAATGATTCAAATAACACAGTTCCTGTTGGTGGATTAGTTGAATATTATTTCTATAATAATGAAATATATCCAGCTATAGACTTAAGAGAGTCTACTAAACTTTTTAATAACATACCAATAAAATCTAAGACTCAATCTTTATTAGATGGGGGTAGGTTGGCTTATGGTAATGTTGTTACTGGAAGAAACGGTCATGACGCTAAATTAAATGTTAGAAGGTATGATGCTGGAGATTTAGTTACGGACTCTCAAACAGCTCCTGTAGAGGCTACAGCAACTTGCGAGGTTGGTTACGCTAAGTTCACTGGAGGTACGACTACGGGAAATTGGTTTTGCACAGAAAGAAGGCTTTTTAACGCTATGTACACTGTTAAGATTAAATTTAATCAACTTCCTGAAGACGCTGGTTCTACTTCTTACAATGTTGTAATAAACAATCTTCCGTTTACATACAATATGGTTGAAGACACTGATAACGAAATTTCTAATAACTTGATTGGTTATTTTAACTTGTTTTCTAACGCTGGAAACCCTCCTGGAACTCCTGGAGATTTTCAAGCTACCACTTTAGCTCAAACCTTTTACAACTCTGTTGTTTCTAATATTACTACTGGACAAATAGGGCCTGGTGTTAAAATTGATGACACTAAGTTTACGGGAAACCCTATGTTAAGCATAGTAAATCAAGACCAAGCATATTTAAGAGCTGGCCATGTTGATATTGACTCAGTAGAAAATCATTGTGACAGCACTTCTTCTGCTTCCAACTGCAATGGAGATTGCAATGAAACAGAATTATCTGGATTATGGGCTGACTTTACAGAGGGAAGTTTTATTGAACTATCTGGTGACGAAATAATATTTAGGTGGAGTGTAATTAATAATGGCTATGACCAAGACAAATTTAAAGCGGCATTTAGAAGACATCATTGCTATGCTGGTATTAATCAATTAGAAAGATTTGTACATAGTAGCTTTGTCGGCTCTACTAATGTTGCTACAAATGTTGTTGCGGCAAATATTATATCAAATATAAACACTCCAGACGGTAATCTAGACGTATCAAACAACAGTTTTTCCGGGTACTCTATAAATTCTGCTAGTAGCGAGTATGACTGGTTAGATAGAATTGAGTCTTTAGGAGCTGATATTTGGAACTACGAAAGCACTCTTGATGCGTACAATGCTGTTGCTACTAGTAACGCTACTCTTAATGTTGCTTACACTCAAACACTATACACTCCTGTTGCTAAAGGATTTAAAACAGGTGCTTGGCATAATTTTGGAATAGTATATTACGACAAACAAGGAAGAAGTTCTTCTGTGCAGTCTAAAACGTCTTTATACATACCGAGCCATCTTGAAACTAATACTACGACTACAATAGAAAGAAGTGGAGTTGAATGGAATATAGCTAACAAACAGGCTCCATCTTGGGCCGACACCTATCAAGTGGTGTATACAGGAAACAGAAATATTCAAAAGTTTGAACAATTTGTAACGCTTGGATTTTCTTCATCTACATTATTTCCAGATTTAATATTTGTTGAAACAGATGCTTTAAAAAAATCTGTAGAAGCTTGTGGTGGTAAAGGTGTAAATAGTGAGTTTTCTCCTGGAGACAGAGTTAGAATATTAAATACGGGTGATGCTAGTACAAATGCTATAATTGATAACTCAAATTTTGATTTTCAAATAGCAGATATTGTTAAGGTAAAAAGATATGTACCTACTCAAAACGATGATTCTGTTAGTGATATAACTAGTGATGCTGCCTATGACACTATAGAAATTTCAGGTCAATTTTTAAATGTTACAAGAACACTTCATTCTGACTCAGGAATTTCTGTACCTACAAAAGGAGAAATTAAAGAGTATCTTGTTTTAAACAAATCTGACTTTAACACATCTGATGTTTATAAATCCTCAAATAGTCTTGCTATAAATGCAAACGCAAAAATACTTACAAACGCTGTATTGGAAATATATTCTCCTAAAAAAGAATTAGATGATGATGAGCTTATATTCTTTGAGTTTGATAAGTCACACAATACTATTACCGAATCTATTCCTTTGCTTTACTGCAACTTTGTTGAAGGTTCAACAACTGTTACTATTGATACACAGCAATATCCAAACGGAATAGCAGCTTCATATATAGCTGAAGGAACTAGTCTTACTAACAGTATAGCTCTTCCTTACGGAGCTGTAATTGAATATATTAATACACAAATTGTTGGAGATACTCCTCAGGTAACTTCTTTTGTTATTTCAATACCATCATCTTCAACAATAAATAGCCTTGGAGCTTTAGAAACAACTTTTAAAAACACAGCTCACGGAACTGGATACAGCACAGACTCTGTAGATGCCAATGGAGTTTCGTACGCTAATGACAGCTCAGACAATACTGAAGACTGGGTAAAACTGTTAAGCAGTAATGACCAGCCAAACGGAGATGTGTACACAAGAATAAGAAGAAATAGAGTTGGAGGGTCTATTGTTGTTGCTGGAATTGAAAGTTATCATTTTAGCGATTATTTTAAATCTGACTTTTGGAATAGCGGTAGAGCTAATAAAGAGTTAGAAAGTTATCACGAGTCTAGAAAGCCTAACACTATAATATATACTGATTCCATAATTGGAAACACTTACGTTAATGGTTTAAATTCTTCTTTTGAAAATGAATATTTTGCAGAGTTTGACAAGTCTAACGGAACAATACAAAAGATTTTTACAAAAAACAATTACATAATTATATTTCAACAAGACAAAATATTAAAAGCTTTTGTAGAAAGAAATATGAACTTCACAGCTAGTGGAGCTGGAAACTTAGCTTTGTCAAGCGAAATAATTTCAAAGTCAGTTCCTTACGCATGGGAGGGTGGTATAGGAAATCATCCAGAATCTTTTGCTAACTATGGAGATGTAATTTACTTTTTTGATTCACAAAGAGGTGAAGCTTTAAAAATACAGAGCGACCAAGTTTCTTTAATATCAGACAAAGGAATGTCTTCTTACTTTACTAATAAGTCAAAGCAGTTAGCTTCTATGGGTAGCAATGCTCATATAATTGGAGGGTATGATGTTTCTAAAGCAGAGTATGTTATATCTTTTGAAGGTGAATTTATAGAAGAAGATGTTGAGTTATGCGATTTAGCAGCAGAAGAGTATTGGAGTGCAACAGAAACTTATAACGCTGGTACTGTTGTTTCATACGCCTTATCTACTTCGGAGCAAGCTACCTCAGGTGTTGCTGAAATTAATTACATAGCTTTTGTTCAAAACACAAATACATCTCCATACAACAATAGTGCCGTAGTTACTTCCGCTACAGTTACATCCTCTAATGCCCTTTGGTCTATTGGAGACACTATAGCTATTCCTTCAGCATCCAATACAAGCTCTATTTCAGAGGGTGTTATTACTGTAAATTCAGTAACAAGACCTATTGGGACAGTAACAATAAACAATGCTGGAACAGGTTATGAAGTTAATGATATTATAAATTTAACTGGAGGCCAAAACACAGATAATCCTGGAACTGTAAAAGTATTATCTATAGGGACTGATGGAGCTGTTACGAGCATATCAATTGTAGAAGGAGGGGACTATACGGGATACAACATACCCCTAACTGCTGTAAATGGATACTTAGAATCTGGATTTGGATTTGGATTAGCTGTAGATATAGAATACTTGTCTACAGGTCAAATATTAGATTACAGTTTAACAGACCAAGGAGAGTATACACAAGCATCATCAAATTACACTCCATCTATTGAAGACGGAGATAAGACCGCAAATCTTAGTGTCGTTAGTCAAGGAGCGTGGACTCTTTGTTCTGGGCTAGGAGCACAAATAGGATGTACTGATAGCATTGCAAACAACTACTCTTCTGTAGCTATATTTGATGATGGAAGTTGTAATTATAATTGCTTAGGGGTTGTTTTTGATGAAGACTGCGGAAGTATTAGTGCTGTTTCAACTCCATCTACGGTAAATCTTGACGAAATATTGTCTTCTAACTTAGTAGACCAAGCGTCTGGAATCATAACATATTCAATAACAAATAGTTGTGAGGGTAATACTTCAGGAAACGCATATTACACCATTATAATTAGAGATGGTCAAGTTATTCTTTTTGATACAAATCACGGAAATACAGTTGAGTATAGCGGATTGCTAGCTGGTTTTTATAACTTCTTAACAATAGACACAAACTCTATATTAGGAAACATAAATAGCTTTACCTTACCAACAGGATTTACTGACCCCTTATCTACAGAGCTTCCTGATGATACTTTGTTATCTAACACACAAGTTCTGTACAATATAATACAAGATTGTGGAGTTGGTACTGAGGTTACTGTTCAGTTATTAGGATGCGACAATTCTGATGCTGTAAATAATGTCCAGGGATATGGTGATGGAATAGTAATAAATCCTACGTCAATAGGAGAGCCAGACCCTTGTACTTTTGACATTCCTGGTTGCACAAATTCTGTTGCTGCAAATTACGAGCCTATAGCAACTTTAGATGATGGTAGCTGCGTTGTTTGTGAGCAAGACGATGTTAATAATTTATTTGGAGTATTTGCACCAAATGTAACTGGACTTGATTCTACTACGTTTAACATTGAAATTAGCCTTACTGATGAAGCTGAAGGAAATGAAGCGTGGAATCCTCAGTATGTAATTACAGTATTTAAAGGAAGTGTGTTTGGAGAAATTGTTTTTCAAGAGTCATACTTAGATATAAATACATATACAGAAGTAGGGACTGGAGGAACAGTATATGTTAATGACTTAGATTTAATTGACGGTTCTCAATTACAAGAATATGTTGTTCGTGTAGAGGCTGTTGATACTTGTACTGTAGACCAGATAGTTGTTCCAGGATGGGACGGTTGTCAAACAGAAGGCTCGTTAAATTATAACTCTTTTGCTACAGACGCAGCGGACTGTATAGATTGCACGTATGTAAACAGTCAAGTAAACATAGATAGTTTAACCGTTGGCGGTCAACCTACGGGCCTTGAGGTTGCTGGAGATGTTAATAATGACAATAGTGTAACGGTATCTATAAACCCAGGGAATCTTGAGTCATTAAACTCTGGAGTTTCAATAAACTATAAAATTGAGTTGTACGATAATCTAACTCTATTGCAAGAATATACTATTGTTGGATACAACAGTGGTGCTTATGAGCATACTTTTAATAATGTGTCTTTTCAAGGGTTAGGCTCTACAGAATACACAGTGTATTTAACAATAACTTCTACGTATAACGACAATACTTTAACTTGCTATGACCAGGATAGTGTTACTCAACAATTGTATGGTTGTAATTCTAGCACTTTAGATTTTAACGGAGTTTCTTTATCTACAGAAAACTACAACAACTTAGCCACGGCAGACGATGGAACTTGTTATACTTGCGAAGGATTAACTATTAGTAATGAGTCAGTTTCTCCAGAAACAAATGGAGATTCAACTGGTGTATATACGTTTAAAGTTGAGGATGTATACAACTTTGTTGACCCTGTAAATATTGAGATTAATGGAGGGGAAACTTACTTACAAGTTGCTAATGAAAATACAGTAGCGTTTACCTCTAATCCTTTTAATTATACTACAGAAATTAATAATGGGCAAATTAGCATATCAGGATTAAGTAGTGATTCTTTTACAATAATCTTATCGTACGATAGCTCTTCTATTGCGTATAGCTGTCCTGTTGTTTCTTCATCATTTACTATTACAAACGAAATCCCTGGATGTCAAGACACTACCGCTCAGAACTTTAATAACTCTGAGTATGGAACAGTGAATGCTGACTCAACAACGTTTCCTGATTCTTGTCAATTTTGTTTACCTTCATGTAGCTGGAGTCAAGAAACTATAGTAGGAAACTTAAATCTAACTAACGACCCTCTAGTTCCAACTAACATACAAGGAGGTTTGTTTAATGTAATAACTAACAATACCGATGTTCCTGGCTCTATAGATGGTTCTATAGAGTTTCAGTTAATCAGAGGCTCTTTTACAGGAACTGGATTAGGTGGTTATTCATCATGGATTGGGGCAGATGATGAGATTCAAGCTTTTATAGATTTAATGGAGGCTGGAGGTCAGATAAGATTCACTCTTTACAGTGATGAGGATTATATAAATAGTATTGCCGTTCAGTCGTTAGTAGCAGCAGATTTTACTGCTTTAGCTCCACAATACGCAATTAGCAATGAAGCTCCATTGACAGTTGCTACATTTTCAAATTTAGATGGATATGGAGATGATGGAGTTCCAACGGAGTATTTTTATGAAATAGAATACTTAGTAGTTCCTCAAGATGAGCCTACCTCAACTTCTTCATTTTTTGCAGTTGGTGGAGGTAATGGTGGAAATACACCTTTTGCTCTTAGCTGTACTGAAGGAGGAAGTCAGGTTCAATACAAGTTTTTAGAAGGTTGTAAATATCAGTATTCAACAGCAATACAAGATTCTACTTGTCCATCTAGTAAAGATGTTCTTGGGGGTCAAAGTAATGCTAGTATTTTTTCTAATGCAAATATATCATTTACTAACGCTACAATAAATTCTCTGTTTTTATTAAACCACGCAAACTCTGTTAACAATCCAACATTAGAGTCTGGTTCGCTAACACTACAAGGTAGCGGTGGGTTTAATCCTAATTTTTGGGCTGATTCGCAAAACAATGGAGGTTCTATAGCATATGTAGAATATAAATTGTATCCGGAGGAAGATACTTATAATTATTTTGGTGGA
>TARA_R110002153_G_scaffold64821_9_pt1 | contig 11151 bp, 9 predicted proteins | sample TARA_R110002153 | Tara Oceans TARA_R110002153 (sample SAMEA4398193) | marine metagenome | biome: Polar Biome; feature: [SRF] surface water layer (ENVO:00010504); material: water (ENVO:00002006), including particulate matter (ENVO:01000060) such as... | depth 5 m
GCAAATAGTACTAAATTCCGACCGCTTGGTTTTAAATTCTAAATCTGATGGTGTAATAATTTCCGGAGCAAATGGAGTTTATATAACAACACCAGATTGGAAAACCGATTTCAATGAATTAATGGATCTATTGGAAATTGTAGTTACGGAACTAAATGATTTTATGTCTGGTAGTAAACCAGCATCGACGGGTGCAGGCCCCACAGGCCCAACACCGGGAGCAAGTGCTTTAGCATCTGCATTACAAAAATTAAAAGAACTAAAACAATAGGAGAATTCCAATGGCTTTGATAAAATCAGTATTAAGAACTAAATTAAAAAATGCTTTATTGAATCAGATAGAAGGTGACCCAACTAGTAAACAAAAAGACTCCGCAAACGATCTTGCAAAAGACCTTTCCGATGCTATAGATTCATATATAAAAACAGCTACTGTAGCATCTACTGGAGTAAATAGTGGTGGACCTGTCGTGTCAACATCGACAAGTATTTCGTAATTGTGATATTTATATAGGAACAAAAAAGGTGATTTAAAATGACTAAAAAAGAATTAGTAGAAGTTATAAGAAAAGTTGTAAAAATCGAAGTTAATAAAGCTGTTAAAAGTATTATTAATGAGAATAAGCAACCTGGTAAAATAAAAAGTGGTAAAACATCCTTACAAGAAGTTTTAGCCCAAACAGCAGAGCAAGATGACTGGCAATCCATGGGGGAATTTAATTCTGTAGATGCTAGATCTCGATTCGCATCCGTCCAAGGCGGTCTATCCAATAATGTAGCTGGAGCCCAATCCAATTTATTGAATGAGCCAGCAGTTCAGAAAGATGAAAGTTTACAAAAAGCTTTTACTAGAGATTATTCTGAATTAGTCCAAAGAATGAAAAAGTAAGAGATGTCACAGCCCAGAGATGAAAATAGATTTAATCCTTTAGATTTTGATTCTGATGTAGCAATTGGTATAGGTCTTCCATTAGTACATCCTAATGCTGGTACATTTACATCTCCGGTAACTTCGAGTTTAGATGGTGGTGATTCTGAAATTGGATTAACAAGAATGTCAGGTGGAGTATTTAATTCTACCTATACAACCAAAGACCAAGTAAAGGCCAATATAAAAAATTTAGTTTTGACGAATCCTGGGGAAAGATATTATCATCCTAACTTTGGTGTAGGTGTTCAAAGCCTTTTATTTGAAAATGTTACTAAAGATTTACTAAAAAGTTTAGGTAATAAAATAGAAGCTCAAGTTTCATTATGGTTACCGTATATTACTATACGAGATATAGTAATAAATACCGATCGAGTAGATCATCATGAACTTAAAATAAAAATAGATTATGTTATCTTTGAAAATGATTTTGATCTTCAAAGTATAACTGTATTTGCATAGGAACTAAAATGGCTGAAAAAGATATAAAATATTTAAGTAAAGACTTTGCTGGATTTAGAGATAGCTTAGTAGACTTTGCTAAAAATTATTTCCCTGATACATATAATGATTTTAACGAGTCATCACCAGGAATGATGTTTATCGAAATGTCTTCATATGTTGGTGATGTTTTGTCTTATTATACAGATTATCAATTGAGGGAAAGTTTACTTTCAAAGGCTCAGGAACGTACTAATATATTAGACATTGCAAATTCTTTAGGCTATAAAGCTAAATCTTCTGTACCGTCCTATGTAGATCTTAGTATATATCAATGGCTACCTGCACTAGAAGATGGTTCTGGAAATGCAATTCCTGATATGCGCTATGCTTTAAAGGTCCCTGTAGGAATGGAAATTTCAGCAGAGTCCAATTCAGAAATAAAATTCACAACGGTGGAGGAAGTAAATTTTGTTAATACAGGTTCTGCAAATACAAGTGTCACAGTATATAGTCTAGATGAAACTTCTGGAGAACCTAATGCATACTTAATAAAGACTATGGTAAAGGCAGTCTCAGGGGAAATTCAGACTGAAACTTTCACCATAACTGAAACCAAAAAATTTAACAAAATAAAATTAGGCTCTGATAAGGTTATTCAGATTCAATCTGTTACTGATGCAGATTCTAATAAATGGTACAACGTTCCATATTTAGCCCAAGATACTATATTTGAGGAAATTCAAAATAATACTTCTAATGACCCTATCAATGCTACAAATAGCAATACAACCCCATATCTTTTAAACTTGAGAAGAACTGCAAGAAGATTTACTACTAAAATAGATAAGGATAACTTTACAGAGCTTTTATTTGGTGCAGGAATATCTTCTAGTCCTGATGAACTTATAACTCCAAATCCATCCACTATTGGAAATGTTTTACAAATAGGTGAAACAGCCAAGCTAGATGTTTCATTTGATCCTGCAAACATGATGTTTACCAGGGCTTATGGTAAAGCTCCTAGTTCTAACTTAACAGTTAAGTATTTAACTGGAGGAGGATTATCGTCTAATGTAGTTTCTGGGGATGTTACTAAAATAATTAATAATTCCTTTAATATAGATGAGGATGGTTTAAGTAGTGTAACCTTACAAACAGTAAAAGATTCATTGGCAGTTACTAACGAACTACCGGCAACAGGAGGTCGTTCTGCAGAAACTAATGAGGAAATTAGACAGAATGCTCTATCTTCATATGCATCTCAAAATAGAGCCGTAACTAAAGAGGATTATATATCTCGAGTTTATGCAATACCAGCAAAATTCGGTTCAATAGCTAAGGCCTATATAGCAAAAGATGATTTAGTAAATAATATGGAAACTGAAACAAATCCATTAGCTTTAAATTTGTATGTACTTAGTTATGACTTAAATGGAAATTTAACTATAGCTAATAGTACAACCAAACAAAACCTCCAGACCTACTTGGGTCAGTATAGGATGTTAACTGATGCTATCAATATAAGAAATGGCTTTGTTGTTAATATTGGTATTGATTTTGAAATAATAGTTTTACCTAGCTTCAATGGTAAGGAAGTATTAGCTAGAACTATAGATAGAGTTAAAAAATATTTTGATATCCAAAAGTGGCAATTCAATCAACCAATACTACTAAACGACCTAGCTGCTAAACTAAGTGTTGTTGAAGGTGTACAAGCCTTGGTTAATATTAATATAAAAAATAATGTGAATATTGCTTCGGGATATTCAGGGAATGAATATAATATAGATGCTGCAACATCTAATAATGTTATTTATCCTTCTCAAGATCCTTGCATCTTTGAGATAAAATATCCTGATACTGATATTCGCGGTAAAGTGGTTGGGTACTAATTATGATATATTCTATTTTTCCAAAAGCTGATACAACTTGCTATGAAAGACATCCAAATAAAAATACAGGATTAGACGAAATATTAGAGCTTGAAAAAATTGTGTCTAGCTCAGCTATTGCTGGTTTATATAATACAAGAATTCTAATGGATTTTGATTTATATAATCTTTCCCAATCATTAAATATCGAAGGTGTAAATCCTAGTAAATTTTATTTGAACTTATATGTGGCAGATAAAAATACTCCTGAGCCATCTAGTATACAGTATGGATATCCTGAAAATACTGATTGGATAGCTGGTATAGGAAAATCAACTCACAATCCAGAAACCAAAGCTGGTGCTAGCTGGAAGTATAGAACTGGAACTAGTGAATGGACTGGTGCTGATGGAGCTGGTCCTGAAAATAATTCAGCTATTACTATAACATTATCTGAAAGTAAAAATGATATTCGAGCTGATTTAACCGGTTTGATTAATTCTACTTGGAATATATCTGCAAATCCTGGAATTCTTATAAGAAGACCTGCAAGTGAAGAACAAGATGGCAAAAAATATGGTTATTTAAAATTCTTTTCTAATGATACCTCTACTGTTTATAGACCTAAGTTAGATATATGCTATGATGACCATTCCTGGGTAACGGGAAGTCTTTCAGCATTAGATACTACAGGAGATTGTTTTGTATATTTAAAAAATAACTATCAGTCTTTAAAATTAAATTCTACAGTAATGTTTAGGTTCGAAGGTCGGGAAAAATATCCTGCTAAAACTTATGCTACATCAGCTACAGAATTATCAGCAAACTATATTCCTAGTTCTAGTTATTATTCTTTAGTTGATTATAAAACTGGTGAAGTAATAATCCCTTTTGATACTACATATACAAAAATTTCCTGTGATGCAAATGGTAATTATGCCAATTTAAAACTTACCGGGCTATATCCTGATAGATTGTATAGTTTCCAGATAAGAATTGATAATTCTAATGGTACTATAAAATACCATAATTTAGATCATATATTTAAGGTAGTTGAATAATGGCAAAGAATAATAATGAAATTACTGGTAAAGATTTTAACAATGTAGGTAACTCTGGAGGCAGAGATTCATCAGACACTTCTATGGAAGCTATAATAAATACTCCAAGGGATCGATCCACAACTTCTATATCTTATAATGTGGACAAAGTAGAATTTAACGATGTTTTTCCTTTACTAATAGATTTATCTGTTGATTCTAATATTGTAACTATTGATGCTAAATCTATAGTTTACAAAACCATACCTTTTAATGAAGTAATAAATACTAAATTTAAAACATACATCTCTAAAGGTTAATATGAAAATCATACCATCATATGAAAACCCAAAAGTTAAAAAAGTAGCTAAGTATTTAGATCCTACTATAGCAACCGATATTATTAATTCATCTACTAATAGTTTATTGGTTAGATATGAAATTCTTTTGAGTGGCTATGTAGTTTCTACTACAAAACTTATGGCAGCAGATGGAAAATCGATTGTTGGTACTAATGTTCAAGATGGAGGTCCTCAGGTTGATGTGGATATTAATTCTTTATTATCTGATGAAATATTACCTCCTAATATATATGATCTTAAAATCCATTTGCATAATAGACTGGATAGCCAATCAGAACGTTCACTTTCAAAAGTTCCAGTTTCATTTTATATAAAGGAAATTTCTCCGAAAAGAGATGAGCTTTTAGTCGGAGTTCATGATTCCCTACTTCAAGATGGCAATTCTAATACTGTTATGAATAATATCAATAGGTATTGGACTAGAGGTAAAAACCTTGTTGAAAAAAAATTGGATGTTGTCAATAAAGTTTTTGTATTTGAAAATGGTGATGTATATAAAATAATAAACCATAGAATAGACAAGTCTCCTCAATCAGGAGTAACTGGGGCTTTTAGTGAGGGCACTATAGCTTTAAAACTAGCTAAACCATTATCCAAAAATATTGCAAATGGTAGTCTTGGGGTATTGGAACAACAAGTTACTCCAACTCGAGAATTAAAAGTAACCATAAAAGCTAGTGAACTACAAAATCCTAATTACATAATGCAAACTCCCGATTTTAGTATTGCAATTGGGTCAACTTCATCTCCTGTATCATCAAAGTTCGAATCTTGGAATTCTTTATTGGGTAGTGACCCTACAACCAAAGATAAACTTATCAATAGTCTTTTTAGTAGCTCCGTTGCTAAATCTGCTAATCTTGGAATTGACTATCGGAAGTATGAAAATTTTGTACACTTTAGTTCTGCCAATGAACGTCTAGAAAACTTTAAGTACAAAATTCAATTAATAGAGTACTACGATACCAAATTAACTGCTTTGGCATCTGCAACATCATCGACAATATCTGCTAATAAAGCAAATTATACAACTAAAAAAAATAAAGTTATAGCATCTTTCGATGGGTATGAAAATTATCTATACTATGAGTCTAGTTCTTACGAGACTAGTTCATACGGTTCGTTTAATGCATCTACTTGGCCAAAGACTAATTCTTCTAAACCATATACTCTTGCATTAGCCAATTCTAGTCTTGTAACAAATTGGTTAGCAACTCAAGCTCCATCTGCGCTCTCTTATGATGTAGAAAATGATTATAATTTAGAAAAAACTATTCCTGACCATATTAGATTGGATGGCCAGAATGCAAACTATCTAATGTTTGTTAATATGATGGGTCAACATTATGATACTCTATATAATTATATTGATCATTTGACCAAAATTCATGATAGGACTAACGATCTAAATATTGGTATATCCAAAGATATTATTTGGGACACCTTAAAATCCTTAGGATGGCATGGTATCAATGGCTACAACTCCGAAGAACTTTGGGGTTCTAAATTAGGGACTGACGAATTTGGAGCATTCCAATCTACAGAATCTGGTAGTACCCAAAATTATGTTGTATCAACATCTATGCCAACCGAAGATATATCAAAGGAAATATGGCTTAGGACTTTAAATAATTTACCATATATATTGAAAACAAAAGGTACTGAAAGAGCCATTAGGGCTTTGACTAATATTTATGGATTACCTCCAACAGTGCTTAGAGTAAAAGAGTATGGTGGTGCACCCAAGGACATGTCTACTAATCAATATGTAAAGTATGAACAATTTAATCAATCTTTAGTATTTAGGGGTAGTAATTATCTTAAACTTCCTTGGGCCCAATTAACATCTTCTGCAATCCCTCATTTAGGGACCGACACAACTAGATCTCCGAATGTGGTAGAATTTAGATTTAATACTAATAAGCCACAAAGCTCAGTGATGATGTTTCAGACATATGGATCGGCAAATAACAACTGGCAGATCGAAATTGAGAAACACCCATCTGCTAGTAATGCTTCTTCGGGCTATCACAATCATGGTAGATTGTGGTCATATATAAGACATGGTTCTTCTGCTTCTGAAATATCGTCTTCGTACACTCCATGGGTTCCTATTTTTGATAATGATTGGTGGAATGTTCAATGGGGTGTAAACTCTACTAATTATGCGAATCTCCAAACTTTTAAATTGGATTTATGGAAGGCCTCAGACCATTCAAAAGGTATGGTCACTCATAAAGTCACATCGTCAATGGTGGCAGCTCAGACATATTGGCATCCAAATCCAGTCAATCATAATGCAACTGCACTATATGTTGGGGGACAAGCTTCTGGGTATGATTCTCTATGGGAAACTGGAAGTTATGAATCCGATAATGCCCCTTCTTTACAGGGATATACTGGAAGTCTTCAGGAAATTAGATATTGGTCTTTTACCGATGATGCAAGACTAACTGATGAGGCTTTTACTAATCACGTACTATCTCCTTTGTCAATAGAAAGCAATACCTATACTGGATCTTATTCTGAATTGGTTTATAGATTGCCTTTGGGTAGTGATAATAAAATTTACACATTGGGTAATGGATCGACAATATCATCCAGCCAACCTAACACCGATAATATTAATATATTTGTAGAACCATCTTCTGGAGAACATTGGAATGTTCATAGTGGATCTGCTTATGGATTCACAGGAACTTCTGCTGATTGGCAATATGAAGAAGAGTCTTACTTTACTGTAGTTCCTGAAATTATAGGTACGAGAGCAATTTCGGATAAGATTAGAATCGAGTCTGGCAGTATTACTGGAGAATTACAACTTAACCAATCTATAGTTAGTAATTCTATAGAATTAGCATCTATAGATTCCGCAATGGTTGGAGTATATTATTCACCTGTAGATGATATAGATATAGATATTTCTCATCAAATTGGTGGAGCTAAATTCGATGATTTTGTAGGAAATCCTAGAGATTCACATAGGTCTAGATATAAAGAACTAAACAATATAAAAAATCACTATTGGTCTAAGTATAAAACTTCGCCGACTTTCGGAGCTTACTTAAAAGTTTTAAAGTATTTTGACCATTCTATATTTCAACAGGTAGAATCATTATTACCTGGTCGAGCAAAAGACCAAACTGGATTAATGATTAAGCCCAATTTATTGGAAAGACCGACAATAGTAAAAGTTTCCGAATCTTTCGAAAATGTTACATTTGGCATGGATGATTTGGTAACTAATAAAGTTTCTTATAATTTTAGTAAAGAAGTAATGGATCTTGGGGCTTTAGAAAATGGAACTTATGGTGGATTTATACCAGCATCAAATAAAACTTATTTAATTTATGATAGAAATATAAATAAACAAGCAAACACAAAATTAGCAAATAGTTTCGATGATAGTTTGGTTGGTCATGTAGCTCAGGGAGCGGCAGCCTCTCAGGATGTACCTACTTATGACAATCCGGTAGTCAGTAAAAAATACACCCAAAAAACATCTGGTAATAATTCGGGACCAGTAGCAGTTCAGGACTTTGTACCTACTGCTATAAAAAATCAAAGATACGGTGGTACAAAATATGGTAGTGTAAATGGGTCCATTGGTGGAATTATTAATTTAATTAATGATCCTAATGTTACTGGCAATGGCTTATTTGATAATACAAATACAAACAATATTAATTGTGCAATAGAGGTTGTTGAAACTAATGCTATTGAAATGGAAGTTACTGAGCGTACAATTAACAATAGAGGTGACATTACATTAAGGTAAAAATTATATTCTGGATATTTATATACAGATAGGTTGAAAGGCCAAATTTAATAAGGGAGTTTATAATGGGCTATTTAGATAAGTCATCAATTACTGTAGATGCAATACTTACCAAAAGAGGTAGAGAAAAATTGGCATCTGGAGATTTTAATATTACAAAATTTGCTTTAGCGGACGATGAAATTGATTATGGTCTTTGGGATGAAAGTCACTCTAAGGGTACATTATATTATGGTCAAGCTATTGAAAATATGCCAATGGTAGAAGCTATACCTGACGAGTCTAAAGTTATGAGATATAAATTAATGACTTTAAGTAAGAATATTCAGAAACTGCCATTCTTGCAGTTAACTCCTGCAGATGCAACCTTTACTTTAACTGGTGCAGGTTCAGTAGGAACCATTACAGCGAAGACGGCTACTTCAGTATCTGGAGGTACAAATTTTGTAGATACTTCATATACTGCAATTATGTCAGATAAAAGTGTTGCTCAATTCGGTGGAGTTGTAAGTCCTAATGAAGCTGGAACAACTTCAAGAACCTTTGACATAGTAAGTGGCGTTGCAAATATAGTATTCTATGGGAATCCTTCAGAGGTTTCTGCAAAATCTACAACACTTACGATAGTAGGTAACAATACAGGAATAACTGGCACAGTATCAATTAGTGTACCTAAGCTATTAACGATATAATTATGGCAGGTAGATTCGTTCCCGGCCTACAGATATTTAAAAATAAAAGGAAATCCATAAAAATGGCTAACGTAGTAAAACAAACCAATACAACATTTATAGACTTTGATTATATTTATAATTCAGAAGAGGATATTGGAGATTTAACCAAAGTAGTTGGTGGAGATGTTATAATCAATACGGTTGGAGATCGAATAAATTCTGCTATGTGGGATACTGGTGATACCATATTAAGTACAGGAGAATTTCATACATCGTCAGCCCAATCAGGTTCTTCGGGAGAATATTATTTGGATGTTTATAGAGGCAATCCTCAAACTGATTCTACTTTAGCACCCCAATTTTCGATAGCCTATGGAAATTATAATGGATCGGGATCTTCAAATCTAGAGGGTCAGTCATATGGGTTTACTCCTACAAAGGCCATATATTCTCAGTATGCTGCATTGCTCGAAGATAAAAATGATAGTGATACTGATTCTAAGTTTGATATAAATGGTTCTGCTAAAGATTCTATATATGTTATTAATATAGGTAGAAATCAACTAAAAGAATCTATGGATCCTGGTAACTGGGAATTGAAAATTTCTGGATCTAATGGGACAACAATACAGCTTATAGATACTTTAACTGGTTCTGGGTCTAATGACCAAGGGGATGGACCTCATAATATAATTTCAGGTTCGATTGCAGGTGGCCAATCAGGAATAACTGTTTATGGAAAGTTTTATCCTAAATATGGTGTTATGGTTTTAGATCAAGCGGCTGTTTCTTCATCTGCTGGTATTGTTTTAGATGCTACAGATTATTGTTACGATTGCTCGGAGGGTACAGCCCAAACTACAATGGTTAATACAAACCCTGTAAATCTATTTAATGCTATTAAAGGTGGAGCGCATTTTAAAGCTAGGAATACCGAACACTTACACTCTAGAACTTATTTTTGTAGAATTCCAAGCTACGTTGGAAACCATTCTGCCAATCCTACTTTTGTAGCTGCAAATTCCACTGATGGTACATTTAAACATGCCTCAATGATCGGCAATCCTAAAACATATGTAACCACAGTAGGTCTTTACGATGAAAATAATGAATTGTTAGCTGTTGCAAAACTTTCTAAACCCCTTTTAAAATCTTTCCAGAGAGAAGCTTTAGTTCGTGTAAGATTAGAATACTAGGAGGTTACTGATGGGTTATACCTTTAAGCAGATTGCCAATAAAAACATTACTAAACATACTGCACACAAAAAGTATGAAATAGTAATATCTAATTCAACGGGTAGTTTTGATGGTCTGAATGTTTTTGCATATTCTGCTTCTAAAAATTCTTTAGAATGGGATGATGCAAATAATACTTTAACTACGAATGGATATGCTAAAAGGGATATCTATGATTCTATATATTCTAAATTTTATTATAGCGGATCTGGTATGAATGGATGTTCAGGCCTTTTAACAAAAGACCATACTCTACTGACCATAGATGGAAACCCCCCTTCTCAAACAAGTGCAAGGGGTAAAACTATTTATAAAAGGCATTTTTCAGAAGCCCATGTTTTAACCATACCTCATCTAATGATTGGTGATGGAATTAAGCCTGGGTCTTTAAAAATAACTGCCCAAGGACTTTCTCTCGTTGATGATAAAAAGGGAAATGTAATGTGGAGCAATGACCATGTTGGTAATATTTTTTATGAATATGGTATAATAGTTATGAATCATCTATCCAATCTAGCTCCTAGTGCTTTTAGCTATAATACCTTAGAATTTAAAAATACTTATCCAATGAAAGAACATGAGTATATGTGCAATATAGGTAAAGAAGAATTCAATGCTAGTACTAATCATTCAGTTCTATCTGATATTTCTACTAAAACCTTAAAAAGCTTCGTATCATCTTCGGAATGGAATCCATATATAACAACTGTTGGACTATATAATCAAGATAATGAATTATTAGCTATTGGCAAATTAGGTCAACCAATTAAAAAATCTGAAAAGTATGATACATCATTTATAATAAGATTTGATACATA
>TARA_R110002153_G_scaffold184545_1_pt1 | contig 11139 bp, 12 predicted proteins | sample TARA_R110002153 | Tara Oceans TARA_R110002153 (sample SAMEA4398193) | marine metagenome | biome: Polar Biome; feature: [SRF] surface water layer (ENVO:00010504); material: water (ENVO:00002006), including particulate matter (ENVO:01000060) such as... | depth 5 m
AAAGTAGCGCAATGGATATGGGATAACTTTGACATCTGCTCTGGTATTAGTCTGCTGCCCTTTAGTGATCATGTATATCAACAAGCTCCGTATGAAGACATCACTGCTGAGAAGTATGATGAGTTACTAGCAGCGATGCCACAGGGTGTTAGTTGGGATGACCTAGAGAACCATGAGAAAGAAGACAACACTACAGGTTCCCAAGAGTTAGCATGTGTAGGAGGGTCATGCGAGATAGTGTAAATTGTAGGTAATAAAAAGCCCTGTGTAGTCAGCTACGCAGGGCTTTGTTGTTACTGGTGTTTGATAGTCTTTGCTATCTTCTCACCACTTCGGCCTACTACATATCCACCTAGACCTAATTGTAGAAGCATCCATGCCTCGTCCCTGAGAGGGCTTGCTAGTAATCCTAGCGAATCTCCAACAGCAAGTACCATAAACGTCAGCATTGTAATAGGCCGCCATGATGACGCTATCCAATTCTCTGAAGATGCCTCGCTGTTTACTATTGCAGCACGAGCAGTTAACGCTTGTGTCTCGTAATCAAATACCTTGTCCATCGCTGCTGCCTGAACCTCTAACATCTTAGTCTTAGCTGTTAGCATTTCTTCTGGCGATGTATGAAGCTCATCTATCAAGTTAGCTGCGGGTTTAAAGATACCAGATATTAAGTCTGTTACGCCTATCATTATATACTCCCTATTAGGTCACTGATTATACCGGACGCAGGCATACCTCTGGACACATCTTTAAGTACAGCACCTACTACATCCTCTGGCGCTAATGAACCTGACAATATAGCTCCAATACCTGACAACAAGTCATTAGCTTTACTGGCAGCAGGGCCAAGCAGTACACTTGTTGGGTCAACACCCCAGTTACTAGCGCGTAAGGGATCAATTGCAAACGACAGGCCACCAATGTAAGTAATTGCAGACAGAACATGAGAGGTTGCTGTCTTATCTTCCCACTTCTCTACGTCACCTGTCTTAGCAAACTCACGAAGAGCAGATGCCATGATCTGAGTGGCAATCATCATGCCTATGTACGGAGCAAGTACTGCTGCCTTACGCATCTTCTCTGGAGGAGTTCCATTAGCTATCAACTGGTTATACCAACCCTTCATAACTACGTTGTTAAACACAATAGAGAATGACTTCAACTGTGCCAGTAGCTTGAACCGCTCATCAGACATCCAAGCAGGTTTCTGTACCATACGAGGGCGTATAACTGTGTCTTCTACTACGTTAAGAACACCCATCTTGAACTGCTCATTATAATACTTGTCTCGCTTAGAACCTCTGCGATACCAGTTATGAGCTTCTACTATATTAAGACCTGCTTCAGCAAACTTATCACTTATGCGAAGCTGTTCGTCTACATTACCCTGTGCTACTGCCGTATCATAGTTGACAAGCTCAGCTTTAAACGCCTTCTCACCTTGAATAGCAGCCGTTATACGTAGAGCCTGAGTAAACTGAGGAGTACCTGTTAGATTAAAGAACATATTCTCTATGTCACTAATCTTACCGCCTATCTCATTATCCCCTAAACGGGCAGCAGCCGTGTTCTTCAAATCGTAGTTAGATATACCTAAGTCTGCTACAATACCTTCTTGAACCAAGTTAGCTGCTTCAGTTTGAGTTAGCCCACGCCCATGTTTAAACTGCTCCTTAACAATCTTAGCCGTTAGCTTACCCGCTAAAGTTATAGTCTTAGCTCCCTGCTGCACCTTAGACTCCACAACGAACACCTCAGCCAAGGAAGGAAGAAGGGAGAGTGGTAGTAGGGTTACAGATAAACCAGCTCTAACGGCATTCTGTGCGGTTCTAAGGGTATCCCCCTGACTAACATCTAGGTTACGGATAGGGATACGTTGAGACAGGTTCATCATGTTAGCCATTTCAGCCACCACTACCTGCTCATCAAACGACAAACCCTGAGCCTTAGCATCTCTGATAACTTCAGCAGCTTCCTTGTAGAACAACTCATTATTAGAACCGAACCGCTTAGCGTGGCCTAGCCTCTCTGACATCATCTCAGCATAGGAGTATATAGAGTCCTGCACACTGCTATTCTCGTTAGTCCAATTAGTCCAGAAGTCTTGAGGAAGTTCAGACAACATACGATGTGTTTCAACAGCGTTCTGAGTATTAACTCTGGCGTTACCTTTACTTCTAACTGAAACTAATCGTTTATCTACAATAGTTTCTGCTTGTTTCTTAGCAGCTGCCTTTTGCTTATCGGTAGTTAGCTTCTTCTTCTTTATTATCTTATTAGTTTCTTTAGTTACTGCTTTATCACGAGCTTTGTTCTGCTTCTCTACAGTAGTATCGTAGTTAGTTATAGAGTCCATACTAGTCTGAGAACCAAAGTGTTCATAACCCTGCTGCTCAATACGCTTTACATACGCCTCTACTTTATCAACAGTTAAGTCAATACCTTTAGCATTAGCTACTTCCATAGCCTCGTTTATAAACTGCTGACGATTTGTTTTAATCTTCTTGTAATCTAATCTACCATACAGAGGCATATAAGTACCTCCTTCAAACAAAGTGATATCATCACCTAGTATCTTAGAGTCTTTCTTTATATTACCATCTAAGAAAGTAGCAAGAGCATTAGAGGCTTTCTTAGCATCCGCAGACAGAGCAGAGTATGCTTCATTCTTAGCTGCTTTCTCTTCTTTAGTAGACTCTGGCATTACTCTATGACTAGCCACCGAATCAGCGTCTTTAGGTGCAAGCTCTCCAAAGGGAGTAAGCAACTTAGTATACTGAGACTGAAATTCAGCTACCTCTATGTGGACAGGACGTATCCCTTGTCTACGGGCAAAGTCCCCACTTGTCTGAGTAAACTTACCTACAAACTCACGAGCTTTATTAGTAGGTATCTTAGATACAATCTTGCTAGGTACGTCCCCCAGAACTACACCCAGTGTCCTATTATATAAATGAGCTACCTTTGAGTCAGTAACTGGTATTCTTTCTTGAACCTTGGTTACCTGACCATCAGGAGTAATAGTAATTATGCCCTCATCTACCTGATTAGCTAGTGATCTATCAGCAGCTGCTTGACCTTTAGATACAATACTACCACCTACACCAAAAGGTAAGCCCAACACACCGCCAACCAGAGCTTCTACCGCAGACTCTTTCAGAGACTCTTCAACGTCAAGCTCATCCCAGTAGGAAGTAGCATTAGCAGCAGCAAGAGTAGTTGAGAAATCTTGCACACCCTCTGTTAATCCCGAAGATAGGGAAGATATACCCGCAGCCTTAGCCATAGAAGGAGTCGCGTTTGACCTAGCTCTAAGATAAGAAGCATAAGCAGCAGAGTCACCAGACTTAATGCTTTTAATAAGCTCAGGAGACATCTGCTTAAACGCAGGGGATAAAGCCTTAACAAACTTAGTAGCGGCCAGAGGCTCTAACACACCTAAAGCAAAACCAGTACCTAAGTCTGCCATAGAAGCAGTGTATGCCTCATCCATATCCTCTGCTTTTAAACCAATATCACCTACGTTCATAAGGCCAGAGGTTAAACCACCTGCTACCAACGCACCTGTAGTACCTGATGCACCTACTAGAGGAGCCAGAGGAGCAGCAGCAATTGCAGGTAGTGCAACACCAACAGTACCTACACCTCTAGCAACCTGATCCAGTAAACCTCTGAAGGAGAACTCACCCTCTTCATACAGAGGATGTGCCTTCACCCTGTTTACTTCTCTTAAGTTCTCGTTCTTGGCATCAACCATAGCCTGTCCGAATGCGCTGTCTGCGAATCCGAATGCCTCTGCTAGTGATTGACCACCTCTGTACAACAGCGCCTGACCTAAGTCAACTCCCGCGCCTACTTGATCACCTATTCCATCAGGGCTTTGACTAATGTTCTGATCGAACTGCTGATCTGAAGCAGTCCATAGTGCATCAAAGTCTATAGCTTCTGACATTATTTAGTTCCTGAGAGTGATTTGAGAGCTTCTAGGTATCCTTTTCTGGCTTCTGTAATATCTATCTCACCGCCATCTGAAAACCAGTTATTTCCATACTCTTTAGCAAAGTAATCCAGAGCATTGCTGCGTAACTCTTGAGGTGCTGTTACAAAGCTAGGGTCAGTGGTATTTATAAGAGCAGCTAGTGCGTCTAACGCAGCAGGCTCTCCCTCAATATTAGCTGCCTGTAGCTGAGCAACTATTGCATTTATCTTAGCTCCTTCATTCTTAAAAGGATCGGCTAACGCAGCAGCTTTATTCTTAGCCATCGCAGAAGAAGCCTCCAAAGCTCGCAGAGTTAATAGCTGATCCTTATATGCTTTATCTTGAGCAGTCTTAGCCTGTGACGCTCTAGCACCAAGTCCTGTCTGAAGTGCCTGACCAAAGTTAGAAGCAGTACCCATGCCAGAACCTGATCCCGCTAACATAGCTGCACCCATAGCCATCAAATCAACACGCTCGTTAACAGCATCAAACCAGTTATCAGCACCACTACCTTTACCCGCTGAGTTATCAAGAGCAGAGGTGTCTTTAAGTTTAGTCTGAATCTTAGCTGTTTGAAGACCTTGAGACTTTTCTTCTGGAGTCTTTTCTTTAAACGTATCGTCTGTTGTACCTGATGGGGATACACCTCTCTTAATAGTTGTGTCTTCACCTAAAGATTCTAGCAGCTCTTTTCTATCTTTATCAAACCTAGCAGACCTAGCAGACCTTTGACCTTGGTTTTGAACAGCCTTGTCTAATATTCTTTGGCGTTCCTTAACAACCTCTAATTTAGTCTTAGCCTCATCCGCAGTCATCTCTCCTGCCTGTAGAGACTTTACTATTGAGTCCCTACTTTGATATACTAACCCGTCACTATCTATATCTTGTTGAATAGCAGCTGCATCTCTTGCCATACCCATTTCTTGTGTATCTTGCATACCTTGACTACCGCCTACAACATATGAAGGCGCTCTAGCTTTAAATATGTTAGGTATATATTGAGAGATATTAGCATCTGCAATACGTCTTTCCTTGTCAAGGTTATACTCATCCTGTAAGATGCCAGTATCAATAGCACGTTGATTAATAAGAGACTGTGTTGCTTGACGATTAGCTACTGGATCATAAGATGGCGCTCTTAGATTAGCTAGATAACTTACAGCATCTGACACTCCTCCTACTCCTTTACCTATTAAGGCAAACGGACTAGTAGAAGAGCTAAGTATTTCTCTAGCTGATCTTTGATCTGGTACATACCTAGAAGAAGGGGCATTAAAGTCTACATCAAACTCAGAACCTACAGGTACGTTTTGAGAGAACACAGAAGGTAACGTATAGTTAGGCGATACGGCTCCTCGCGTAACTACATTTAACATAGAAGGAGTAGCCCCTAATTGTAAAGCCTGAGACATAAGCTGCTGTTGTCTTTGAGCAAAAGCCGGATTACTTCTATTAAATATCGGAACTGCCATTATACACCTACCTTGTTAAACATATTAACTTGCTGTTGCTGTTGCTGTTGCTGCATCTGTTGCATTTGAGATACCAACAAAGACTCCAACAAGTCTGCTTCTCTGTTACGTCTAGGATGTAGCTCGACATTCTTCCACTCTTCAGGGTCACGTAGCTTAGTGATAGCTGTCTGCAAGTCACCGCTGATAACTGCCTTCATTGTCTTGTATCTAAGGGCAGCAGCACCGTAGTTATGCAGAAGCGATAGAGCCACTGCCTGTTGTTGAACAGCTAGTGAATCAAACTTAGGGAATGCATTGCGTAGCTTCTTCTTAGACTTCTCGATATGTCTACGAGTAATGTTCATAGCTACTTCAGCGGGGATGTCAAAGTGTCCTAGCTCATACTCAATAGCTAGAGCATCATCACCCTGCTTACCTACATAAGGAAGCATAGCAGACTCTAAAGCATCAGGTAGTCCTAATGCCTTGTACTCTCTCAAGTCCATCTGACCAATGTCAATACCTCCACCAAAGGTTAAACCAGACTTGCCAATAACAAGACCATTCTTCTTTGGCAGATACGTTCTAGTTTCAAAGCCTTCTTGCTGCATTAGAAACTGGATTACTGCGTCATCTTTATTCATTATTTACCTACTCATTAACCGAAAGGATTTGAAGGAATCACAGGAACCATACTACCATCTCCACCAAGGCCACCTGCTATTGTAGGAAACCCGCTTGTAGCCGATGCTCCACCTCCCATCAGACCGCTAATAAAGTTACCACCTAGACTACCACCAGATGCTCCTCCCACGCCTGCCACAGGCATCCCTGCCATAGCTAGGCCAATTCCTAAAGCTGCTCCAAACGGATCACCCTTATTCTTAGTAGTTTGTGTCTCAGTGCCGGTCATGTTAGATTCATTCATTAAAGGATTAGAACCTAAGAATGCGTAGAAGTCTGATAGGTTCTTAAGCTCAGCATTCCGTGGAGCATTGTACTGATTAATATCATCCATAAACTCTTGCTGCGATCGCATACCACGTTGACCGCCAATCTGACCCATAACATCAAAGCCTCTCTCGCCAGTTTGTAACGCCATTGGCATTAAGCCTTGAGCTTGTAGTGCAATCTGCTGCTGTCCTAACGCTGCTTTAGTTAAGGCTTGTTGAGTGTTACGATCAATCTCACCACCTAGCAAGCCAAGACCTTCCATACCTTCACTGCCTCCATACTGACCCGCAGCCGATGCTCTCTGCATTAAAGGTACAGCCTGTCTGCTAAACTGAACACCAGACTCCCCTAATATATCTGCCATCTGCTGTTGAAATACAGAGTTATTCTCAAGGTCACCAGACATCAGCATGTTCTGAAGCTGACCTTGCTGAGTATTAACCAAATCAGTTAGACCACCTGTGGGGCTATACAGATCAAGCAAACCCTGCTGAGCCTGTCCTATTAAGAGGTCTTCATCAGCAAGCTGCGTACCTTGATAGATACCTTGAGTGCCTTGGTTATATAGATTCTCAGCACCTGATAATGCATTAACACTAGAACCTCTAAGCTCTTCGCTTAGTCTGTTTTCCTGTTCCGTTTCTGTAGTTGTTGTGCTTCCACCACCTGACATATTAAAACTCCTTAATCATTAATACTCTGTCACAAGAATAATCAGGAAGCAGTTTAAGCCATCCTTTCCTACCTTGTATCTCAATTCCATCTAATCCTTTTGACTTAGACCATTCTTCTATTTCGCTAATTAAATGTACCCACTTCTCAGCACCGTCACCGCCTAGTAGATGTATAAGCAATCGCTTAGTGGTTGGGTACGTAACAATATTAGTTACTACAATACCTACTACATCTTCATCAGTAATTAACCATAGTTGGCTATCGCCTTTCTGAATATTAGTTAACACACTTTCAACAGTTACTTCAGGTGCTTTAACTAATACCTTATTTAAGTAATGCAATACTTTATCTTTGTTATTGATAAGCTCATCTATCGCAGTAACTCTGGTAACCTTATACGTCAATTGCTTTACCTGTTACATTCAAGTCTATAGTGTCAAAGGTTACATCAGTAGTGCCTGAAGCTAGTGACATCTTAACTGTGATGACCTGCCCTGCATTCACTGCACCATTAGAACTAAAGCTAATAGGTATATAGCTAGAACCGTTGAAGTCTAGCGTGTGGTGCGTACCTGATATTAAAGTACCATCAAGGAACACCCCAATAATAGCAGCAGAGCTACCACCACCATGTCGTTTAATATTAGCACTAAAGGTTAATGTATACTTACTGTCAGACAGGAAAGTAATAGTACCTGCTGAGTGACTAGCAGTCATGCCTTCTTCATCTACACGTACAGTGTCATACGCTGTGATAGTAGTAGGGGTGGTACTAAGTGCCATAGTAGCCCCCGATGTAGCTAGGAACATACCTGTCTCATGTACCTCACTGATACCACCAATAAACCTAGCGATACGCTGTAGCTCATTGTTTATATATACAGGGTACGCTTCTATATTCTGCGGAGGAGGCAGAGGCATATACTCAAGTCTCATGCCATACCCTCGTGACTATACTCAATGCTGTATCCAGTTAAAGCCCACACATCATCACTAGCTGACTCAAACCTAATTCCTATGTACCTACCGCTCTTACGGAAGTTAGCTTTGTAGTCATCACCAATAACAAAAGGATGTGCATCTGACCACGATATGCCTTCACCCTGCCTGTTCTCAGTACCTATGTATATATTAACAGTACCTTCACCTATGAAGTGAGGATAGATAGCATTAATATACTTGACTCCTTTGTCATCACCAAAGTCAATACCTTCTCTCTCAACAGTCGAGATGTAAGAAGTGCTTCCATTAACAGTCAGTCCTGTATTACCTTTGTAGAACTTAGGAGTATCATAGCCAACAATAAACAAAGACTTGTTCGATGGGTTGAATCGTTCTTCTCCCCAAGCAGTTGAGTCAGTGTCCCAGTAACCTGAGTCATTATCCCAAGTAGCAGGGTCAGCTGTTTCATTAGCTATTACGCCCGTAGCTATATAAGAAACACCTACGATGTCTCTCTCTGACCAAGCATCAACTTCCCAGTTCCATACCAAGGCTTTATTAGCAGCCCCGTTAGTACTGTCTTGTGTAGGGAAGTAAATCCAAATCTCTTTACGAGGTACGTCAGCGACACACTTAACCTTGTCTACATGATCAGGATTAATCTGAGTGTACAGAGCCTTAGACATTTTGCTAGTTATAACAGACTTCTTAGAAGTACCATCATGTACATACACATCACTAACACCTACGACAAAGTGCTTGCCGTCAAACTCAGCAACACAATCACGAGAAAGAATACCTGTATCATCGCTAAAGACTTTCCTAAATGAGAATATAAAGTTACCGCCTATGAACTGCATAGCCCACACTGCGTCACTCTTGTAAATAAAGAACGTATCGTTGAGCGCAAGCCCATCAATACACCGACCTGCTGTATCTGGCAGGATGTTATAGCCCGCTTGTACCGCAGGGTCTACTGGATTCCACGAAGCCGGAATACCACCTAGAGGCGCTGTATCACTCCACTTAACCATTGAAGGGAAAGCCTCTGAGGAACTATTAACTATATCTAAAGCAATCAAGTAGTTCTTAAACGGACGTACAACACCTGTAGTCCAACCTGTGGGCCACGCTGTCAAGTCTGCCATCTTGCTAGAGTTAGGGCTATAGAACTGAGGAGCATCCTTCCTGTTGTTCATTATTAAAGCGCCATTAAAGATAGAGGAAGTCCATCCATCTTCATAGTCACCTGTGTAGTCTACGTCTGACCCTGATGGCTGCCTAGTTACATTGGCATTAGTGTTACCATCTGTTCTATATATCTTGTCTTCACTAGCATAGAACCAATAAGGTGCATTGTAATCTGTCCAAGGTACAGCAATGATAGGAGTAACGGCAGGGGTTACAAACACTCCCTCGTATCCTAATGCTCTGTTGGTGCGGTGGTTATCAAAGTCAATATTACTTACTGAACTCCATATCTCATTAGGTAGCTCATACGGAGACAGGTCAATGTTAACCCCTCGCGGTCTTGATACTTCTACCTTCTTATATGGCATGATTAAGCAGTCCTCTTCCAACGATAAACAACACAGTAGGGAGGCATCGTATTAACAGTATCTGTGTCAGTAATGGCAGTAGTAGCGTGGGCTAAAGACTCTAGGTTTTCTCCACTTTCAGTACGGCCTGAACCTGTAATTAACTTACCAGAAGTGGTTGGCTCTGGGAGTGTAGAGCCAGATTGCAACGCGCCCCAACCAGTAATTGGAACTGTAATAGAAACGCTATCTGTCTTAGCACCGCCAGTGTCATTAATATCATCAAAGTCACTATCAGCTGAGTTATGACCTACAGTTACACGACCCGTACCATAGGCAACCCAAGAAGTACCAGTAAAGTATGTAGAAGGGTTAGCAGAAGTGGTAGTCTCAAACAAACACCCAACAGGATATACTATATTATAAAGACTAGTAACGCCAGTTAATAGGTTTAACTCTGCTGTAGATGAAGTACAGCCATCTAGCTTATTTAACTCTGCTGCTGTAGCCGTAACGCCCGAAAGTATATTAAGCTCAGCTGTAGTCGCAGTAGCACCATCTAGCTTGTTAAGCTCAGCTGCTGTAGTTGTAACCGCTGCTGAACCGAGGCTAGGGAATTGTGTTTTCAAAACAGATTTCAAAAGACGAATATGGTTATCGCCCTGAGCCTTGCTGTCAGTCCCTAGTGGATTGTTTGACACTAAGTCAGTTATGTATGTTGCCGTTTCAAGTCCCATTATAGCCTCTTAATTATTTACGATATTTAGCTGTCTTCTTATTCTTCGCTACTCTCTGCCCTCTCTTAGGTAGAGGCCGCTTCTTGTCTTTACAACCACATGACTTCTTCATAGTCTTTTCCTTACACTTTTATGTACATATATATGTACACTTATTGCACTTTTATGTACATATTACCTTTTAGACTTAGCGCCAGAACATTTCCAACGCTTACGTGAAAGGTTGTTAGGAGTGTTGGGATCGTTCTGCTTCTTCTTAGGCAGACCCTTCTTAATCCCAAGGCTACGAGCGCAATAGCTATCGCCCTTAGCTGTACCTGCCTTTACTCTAGGGCCACCGCCTTTAGCCTTACCTGCTTGTCCGTAACTAACCTTCTTACCACTAGAAGTTATCTTTACCTTTGCTTTACCTTTACGAGGTGTTCTAGTAGCCATTACTTATCCTCGTCTTTTGTTTCATTAAATATACTTTGTACAGTATTAGACTCATATATTCTAATACCTAACCATACAATCGTCAGCAAGGACGCTGCGGGTGGTAGCCATGTTGCTAATGATGCTACTGCTGTCGAGGCTGCTGCTACATCTATCATATCTTTTGTTTGCTCATCCATTTGATTGACCTACGATCCATGAGATTGTGAAGTAAAGACCAGAGACTAGTGCTAAGATACCTGCGATCTGTATAGTGTTCCATAATAATGCTTTACGTCTACGCTCTTGCGCGTAAATAGTCTTCTCTCGTTGTTCTTTAATCCTTCTACGTAATGCGACTAACTCAGAATATCCGTCAGGCCCGTAGGAGTACAGCAGCAAAGTACGCAGTTCCTTTTCTTGATTCTGTATCTTCTTTTGGTGAG
>TARA_R110002153_G_scaffold106360_1_pt1 | contig 11120 bp, 13 predicted proteins | sample TARA_R110002153 | Tara Oceans TARA_R110002153 (sample SAMEA4398193) | marine metagenome | biome: Polar Biome; feature: [SRF] surface water layer (ENVO:00010504); material: water (ENVO:00002006), including particulate matter (ENVO:01000060) such as... | depth 5 m
TTTCTTTCTTTGTCGGGAGAGAAAAACATCTTGCCACCTCAAAAGTTTTCCGCTATACGTCATTGCATGGCTACAAAAACACTACAAGAGCTCTTCGAAATCACCTTTTCCTCTCGTTGGGAGGGACGCGCAAGAATGGAGGTGGAGCGCCGGAATATTTCTTTCTGGCTGAAGCACCTACCCAAAACACCAAGGGGATTAAAGCTTGTTATCATTGATAAGATAATCCAGGCAGAGCGAGCAAAGGGCAACAAGCCTTCGACAATTAACAGCAAGCTCCAAACCCTCAAGACAATGTTGGACTTCACTCGGGAAAGATCAATGCACACCCTCAACTTCCGTGTGCCGCGCTTGAAGCAACCTTCGAATGCCCGGATGGGTTTCTTTTCGAACCACGATCAGGAGGCGATTGAGAGCTTAATAAAGGATGACGGATTTCGGCGGTTCTTTACTTGGTCCATTGAAACCGGGTTACGTCCCTCGGAATCGTTGGGCCTGTGCGCTCGTATGATTCGCAAGGATCCTGTCGTTGGTCCGGTGGTGGATGTTATGAACACCAAGAACGGGGAGTCTCGAACTATCCCGTTAACAACGACCGCCCTTAACTGTCTTGAAGCGTCGGTAAACTTCTCCACCTTCACCGCCTATCGTATCACACGGGAATGGGCAAGTCTCAGGCGTAAAGCCCCGGAGGTGATGAAGGACTTCGTGTTCTACACGTGCCGCCACACCTGCGCAACTCGGCTGCTTTCCAAGGGTGTTAACATCAAGGTCGTTCAATCCTGGATGGGCCACAAGGACATCAACATGACGTTACGCTATGCAAAGCTCGTTCCGTCTGACCTAGCCGCAGCCCGTGACATCCTAGAAGCATGAAACACTTAATTCTAGCGACAGAGTTATTCCGTCGGGCAAATATTCGCACCATGTATCGGGCAAGTGTCGCGATTGCGCTTGTGACTAAGCCGGGAATCACAACAAAACAACTGTCATTACTGATGCAAACGTCCCGTGAGGCAATGCTTGTGTCCATTGTTGACTTCGTAAAGCTGGGACTTGCGCACACTGACAAGCTTCATCACTCGAATGGTCGTTCGAAGGAGACCAAGGTTTATCCGACTCCTTACTTAAAGGATGTTATTGGAGAGATTAACAACGAACTAAAGAAATGATTGATCAAAAATACCTATCGCTCCGCGCTCAAATAAAAATCAAGATATTAGAAGATGAGTGCTTGATGTTATCGCAGCGAGTCGCTAGAATTATCAAGAAGCGAGAGGCTTTGTTGCGGAAACGCGATAGAATACTTTTTGATAAAGGACTAGAGTCGTAAGAGAACTGCGAACACGGTTACTGTTTTTCCGTCATTGAACACCTTTATCAACTTCTTCTTCTAAATGGACCAAAGCGACCTAAACCAAGAGATGCTGGATCTCGGGGTACAGCGTTACCGCAAGAACCGAATCGAAAAGCAAGGTTCCCTCACGAACGCTGGTCGCCGCATCATGAGAGATGGGGTGGAGCCTGTGGTTCTAGGGATCATTGAGTTGTTACCGAAAATCCAGAAGATCAAAAACAAATCTCAGTGGCAACGGTGTCTCTGTAACATCAACGAGAAAGACTTTCGACCTATCTCCTTGATTGCTGTTAAGGCCACACTCGACGTTCTGGATGAACCACGGTCCTATGCCAGCGTTTGTTTTAAGATTGGCCGAGCGGTGGAAGACCAGCTTCTGTCAGATTTCCTCATTAAGCACCATGACTTTGGGTCTCGCCTAGTGAAGCGCATGAAAGACCTGAGCTGTCGAGGGCCGGCCACGCAAAGCACCTACTTGCACAAGACAGCACGGAATGAGGCAATGGAGTGGCAAGATTGGACACGCCGTGATCGTATCTCATGCGGCTCTATGTTGTTGGAGGTGGTTCACAACCGGACAGGCTTAATTTATTTCTCGGACAAGGCACAGCGCAAGAGAAAGCACTACAAGCCCATGCGAATGGTCGAGATATCGGAGATCACCCGAGAATGGATCAGTGAATACGACACCTACCGGGAATTGTTACTTCCGTTCTGGCTCCCGATGATTGAAAGCCCAGAACCTTGGAAGAAAGTGTTCGGCGGGGGATATGGACTCAACAAGGAAAGCGCCTTACCTGTCCTTCCGTTCATTCGATGCTCGGATCGCAATGTATTACGCTCTGCGCCGGAGATGCCGGATGTTTACAATGCTGTTAACCTCATCCAAGAGACTCCTTACGCCATTAACCACAAAGTCCTAGATGTCCTTGAGTGGGCGTGGGACAAGGACTTACAAATTGGATTACCTCCTCGGAACGACCTAGCGTTACCGGAGTGGCCGGGGGATCACATGTCGGTGGAGGAAACACGGAACTGGAGAGACGACAAGCGGGAGCTAGCATCTTACAACACAGCCTTGGGTTCCCAACGTATCCTGATCTCCAAGATATTGATGTTATCTAGGAAGTTCCGAAACGAACGCTTATTCATGCCGTCGAGCTGTGACTTCCGAGGTCGCATCTACCAGGTTCCTAGTTACTTAAACTACCAAGGGCCGGATCACTGTAGAGGATTGTTACAATTCCACCGAGGAATGCCTATTAAGAGTGACGACGATCTAAGGTGGTTGGGTATTCACGGCGCTAACTGTTTCGGTAATGACAAGTGTGACTTTGAGACCCGCCTAAAGTGGGCCGATGGTTTCACCCGGCAAGCGGTAAAGATAGCTAACGACCCACACGGGAACAGAGAGTGGGCCGAGGCTGATGAACCTTGGCAAGCATTGGCGTGGTGCTTTGAGTGGGCGGAGTATCACACGAAACGGTCGAAAAATTTTAGGACATATCTTCCGTGCGCAATGGATGCAACGAACTCTGGTCTTCAACTTCTGTCGTTGTTAAGCAGAGATGAAGAAGGATGTTTCGCTACGAATGTCTCACCAACCCAGACACCTCAAGATATTTATAGGTTGGTTTCGGACCACACCTTAGCCAAGTTAAAAGAACATGCGGGAAAGGGAAGAGATTACGCCCGTCTGTGGATAGAGTTTGGGATCGACAGGAAGATGTCCAAGCGCCCGGTAATGTGTTACAGCTATGGCTTAACTCCTTACTCTAACAGGAATTACATTGCGGAGTGGTATGATACGACCCGACGAGATCGAGGTGTTGACTGTTCGTTCGGTCGTAGTCACATGTATCCTGCTATCAAATACCTTAGCGACCTGCTATGGGACAGCATCGAGACGGTCCTGACGAAGCCGAAACAAGTGATGGATTGGTTCCAAGACACGGCTCGCTTAATGACCAAGCAGGATCTACCGTTAACGTGGGTAACACCAAGCGGCTTTAAAGTTTCTCAGGATTACCGCAAGCAAAGCAGCCAGAAGGTCAGCACCTGGTTGAATGGTTCGTTAACATCAGTGCGCTTTCAAGATTCTACGGATGACTTGGACCCACGCAAGCAAAGCAATGGGGTGGCTCCTAATGTTATTCACAGCTTGGATGCTGCGGGATTAGTGTTAACCGTCAACGAAAGTTGGAAGCGAGGCATCTATGATTTCGCCATGATCCACGACAGCTTCGCCACCCACAGCAACAACTGCGAGACGATGGCATCGGCCTTACGCGACAGCTTTGCCGACATGTTTTCGAAAGATATACTTGCAGAACTCGCCGAGCAATGGCAGAAAGAGAGTTACGAGAATCTACCGTCCCTTCCTGACTATGGAAACTTTGATGTTAACACCTTAAGGGACTCAAAATACTTTTTCAGTTAAGGACTGAGAAAAACAAAACCACAACCTAATAAAATGAAACAACTGACAACGCCAATAGGCACCGCATTATATCCTAAGCTGAATACTCCTGACACCAAGTTTAATGCTGACGGTGTATATTCCGTGAAGCTTATCCTTGAGAAGGACGACTACGAAACGATGGAGGCAACCATCAAGCCTTGGTTTGAAAAGGAATACGAGAGACTAGTGAAGGAATCCGGGAAGCCTAAGCTTCCGCGATCCCTAAAGCTGCCAATGAAACTAAACGATGACAACCAATACGAAGTCTTCGCAAAGCAAGTTGCCCAGCGTGAGACTAGTAAAGGATTGTTAACCTTTGGTGTCGCTCTGTTTGATTCGGCTGGCAAAAAAATGAATAACCCACCGAACATCGGGAGTGGCTCTAAGATGCGTGTTGGTGTAGAGCCGTTCGCTTGGTTCAGCCCGTTGATTGGAGTCGGCTACACCCTACGCTTGAAGGCAGTTCAAGTAATTGAGTTGATTGCGTATGATTCAGGCTCAGGAGGCTTCTCGTTCGATGAACAAGAAGGAGGATTTATTTCCGAAGACTTGGGAGACGCATTTGAAACTGACACCAAGGATGCCTCGATTCCGTTCTAAGTTTGAACAACGCTTGGCCCTTGCGATGACACGTGCAGGGGTCAAGTTTACATACGAGTCCCTGCGTCTCAAGTATGTAAAGAACCACCACTATACACCTGACTTCGTTCTTGATAATGGTGTTATTCTCGAAGCGAAGGGTCGATTCATGTCATCGGACAGAGCCAAGCACCTCCTTATTCAAGCTCAACACCCTGACCGTGACATTCGTTTCGTGTTTATGCGAGCGAGTAACACCCTGAACAAGAGAAGTAAGACCACCTATGGGGACTGGTGTGACAAGCACGGGATCTTGTGGTGTGAGAAGTCGATTCCGAGATCGTGGTTCGACTAACTATTGAAAAACAAAACACAAGAGATGTATACCTCAACCCACCAGCCTTGCGACAAATGTGGAGCGTCGGATGCGCTGTGTGTTAACGAAGACCGGTCAACGTTCTGTCATTCGTGCAGTGACTATGACCGGTCTAAGGTTAACCCAGAAACAGCTCCTACTACTAATATGAAAATAACAAAACCCTTACATTCTACATCAGTGGAATTCTTGGATGGGCGATACAGTGATATCCCGGCCCGTCACATCACACTCGACACGTGCAAGCGTATGCGCTACCGGATCGGTGAGTTCAATGGCCGAGCCTGTCACATCGCAGATTACTACGACGACGAACGACGACTCCAAGGCCAGAAGCTAAGGTTCGAAGGAAAACAATTCATGATCCTTGGGGACATCTCGGATCGCTTCTACGGCCAGCACCTTCACCCGATGGGAGGACGGAAGCTAGTAGTTACTGAAGGAGAGGTCGATGCCCTGAGTGTCAGTCAAATCCAGGATAACAAATATGCCTGTGTCTCTTTACCAACCGGAGCATCCAGTGCCGCCAAGGTATTTAAAAATAACCTAAAGTGGTTAGGCTTATGGGATGAAGTCATCCTGATGTTTGACGAGGACGAACCCGGTCGCAAGGCAGTAGAGTCTGTTGTTAATATTCTTCCTAATGGTAATGCTAAGGTCGCTCGTCTTCCCTTGAAGGATGCAAACGAATGCCTAGTAAACAAACGAAGTAAGGATGTTATACATGCTATCTTCCAAGCGAACGCATGGAGACCCGATGCGATTCTTTCGGGAAAGGATATTCACGAACGAGTAACGAACCCAAAGAACACCGAAAATATTCCTTATCCGTTTGCTGGTTTAAACGACATGACACGGGGACTTCGTAAAGGAGAGATCGTAACCTTCTGTGCGGGCTCTGGTATAGGTAAGTCTCACATCTGTCGTATCCTTGCTCACCACATTCTGACCACCACTGAGCATTCCGTAGGATACATTGCTCTTGAGGAATCCATAGAGCGAACCGCCTTAGGGATTGTCGGACTGGAGATGGGTAAGCTACTTCACTTGGACCCGGAGGTAAACTACGCTGACCCGAGATTCGATGATGCTTACATGGCTACCGTAGGTTCTGGTCGCATGTGGCTTTACGATCATTGGGGATCTCTGGATTCGGATCGGCTACTATCGCACGTGATGCACATGGCGAAGGCAATGGATGTCGAGTATGTTATCTTGGATCACATCTCGATTGTTGTCAGTGGAATGCAAGACGGAGATGAACGCCGCATGATTGATAATGTTATGACCAAGCTTCGGGCTTTGGTTGAGGAATGTGGTATCGCGTTGATTCTTGTGTCTCACCTTAAGCGTCCATCGGAAGGACGAGGTCACGAAGAGGGTAACAAAACTTCTCTTGCTCACCTCCGAGGTTCAGCCGCGATTGCACAGCTCTCAGACATGGTGATTGGATTGGAACGAAACCAGCAAGACCCTGATAATAAGCATGTTACAACGGTTCGTGTGTTAAAGAATAGATTCTCCGGTGACACAGGTGTCGCTAACAATCTTGCATTTAATACTGTTACTGGACGCATGACTGAGTTTAGCTTTGAATTATGAGAGTGCTTGTAGCGTGTGAGTTTTCGGGTGTCGTTCGTGATGCGTTTATTAAGCGTGGTCACGATGCGATGAGTTGTGATATCCTACCAAGTGATGCACCCGGTCCACACCACACAGGCGATGTGAGTGAATTGTTAAACCAAAGATTTGATTTGATGATTGCTCATCCACCTTGCACCTATCTAACGAACTCTGGTGTTAAGCATCTACACACTGACCTAAGTCGGTGGTTTAAATTGTTTGACGCTGCTGAGTTCTTTAAGAAATTACTAAACGCTCCTAACATTAAACACATTGCTGTTGAGAATCCCATCATGCACCGCTACGCTAGGGAGATCATTGGACAACGACAGTCCCAGCTTGTTCAACCGTGGATGTTTGGTCACACCGAAAGTAAGGCGACAGGTTTTTGGTTACAAAATTTACCACCGCTTTTTGAAACGATGAATGTAAAGCAAGAGATGCAACAGCTTCCGAAAAAGGACACACACAAAGTTCACTACGCTCCTCCGGGGAAAGATCGGTGGAAAAATAGATCCGTCACATGCCAAGGAATTGCGGATGCGATGGCTGAACAATGGGGAGACTATATTCTTTGATGGCTAGATAGCCTACACACTCTTCTTTGAGACGAAGTGAAACTAACTCTGACAGTCGGGAATAGACCGGCACCATTTTTAACAACAACTAATGAAAAAATATAAGATACTATTCTTCGACATAGAGACTAACGCGATTGACTTCTGGCCAACCCTTGACGGATTAAAGGATCTCCATTGCATCTCTATCTTTGACCCAGGAAGAGCCAAGATGCACTCGTTCAGTTCCAACGCTGGTAACCTGGATGAGGGAGTAGCAATGCTGAACGATAGTCATAACATCTGCGGCCATAACGCCATTAACTTTGATGCTCCGGCACTCGGCAAGCTAGGCTATGAGGTAACACCAAGGGTCGTAGACACCAAGGTCATGTCCCAAGTCATACACCCGGATCTCTTTACGGAGGACTGTAGGCGAGGCGAAGAGTTCCCAAAGCAACTCCGAGGACGACACAGCTTGAAGGCATGGGGACTACGCTTAGGGAATGAAAAGGATGACCACGGTGCAACGGAGGACTGGACCAAGTGGTCGCAGGAAATGCAAGACTACTGTGAGCAAGACGTTCATGTAGTAGTTGATTTGTTCTATCATTTTATGGAAGGGAAGCCCTCTTCTGATATGTTATACCTTGAGCATGACTTCGCCAACTTGATGACCTTGCAGGAGATGAACGGATGGCCCTTCAATATTGAGAAAGCGAACGCGCTGACTGAGGAACTCATGGCTCGCCGTGCTGAACTTCGAGACGAACTCCAAGACATGTTCCCAGCAACCACGGAGGAGATGAAGACACCGATGGGATGGACTGTTGAAGTAGATGGTAAGCACCACACCGCCGTTACCAAGGTCGGACTCAAAGGACTTCTTAAGGAGAAAGGGTTGAAGCAAGTCCTTGCAGACAAGGCAGTCAAGACAGGTAACAAAACAAAGACCAGTCCTTTTAACCCTAACAGCCGGGATCAGATAGCAGAACGCTTGATGAAAATGGGATGGAAACCACAAGCCTACGAAGGGAAGCGCCCTAAAATTGATGAGGCTGTCCTTAAAGGTATCGACAAACCAGAGGCCCAGATGTTATTGGAATACCTCCTCATTAGTAAACGCTTAGGTCAAGTGGCCGAGGGACGACAGGCGTGGTTGAAGTTGGTGAGAGATGGCAGGATACATGGAGAGGTTAACACCAACGGAGCGATCAGTGGTCGATGCACTCACAGTAAACCTAATGTCTCACAAGTGCCAGCCTCTCGCGCAACCTATGGTGATCAATGTCGGGAGCTATTCCACGCACCAGAAGGTAAGGTGTTAGTCGGAGCGGATGCTAGTGGTCTAGAACTCCGATGTCTTGCTGCCTTCCTTTACCCTTATGACAACGGTGAATACGCAAGGACAATTGTTGAGGGTGACATTCACACAGCCAACCAACAGGCCGCAGGTCTACCCACTAGGGATCACGCCAAGACCTTTATCTACGCCTTCCTTTACGGGAGTGGTGACCAGAACTTAGGTAAACTCGTAGGAGGAAGTAGAAAAGAAGGGAAGAGATTAAAGGAAGAGTTCATGCGAAAGATTCCTGCCATTAAGAAACTTAAGAATGCGATTGAGCAATCCCTTAAAGGTAAGCAATGGCTCGGCGGTTTAGATGGAAGACGGCTTCCTGTTCGATCAGCTCACTCTGCTCTTAACTTGTTACTGCAATCATCGGGTGCTGTCATCATGAAGAAGGCACTGATTATTTTCTGTAAGGAAGCCACGCATCCCTTCGAGCTACACGGTAACATCCACGATGAAGTTCAGTTCAGTTGTCTTGAGGAACACGCGAAGGAACTAGGTCAACTATTCTGTGACTCCCTAGCTAAGGCAGGTAAACAACTTAAGTTCAGATGTCCTCTTGACGGGGAGTACAGCATAGGTAAGACTTGGAAGGACACACATTAATTATGAAAAACTGGAAAACGAAACTAAACAAAGCAGCCAACGACCTTTCTTCGGGTGACTATCCCATTTGGTGGGATGGATTCCGAAACGTGTTGTTACATAGAGAAACACCTGATTGGAACGACAACCCTTATTTGGAAAAGAGCGAGCAGCTCGAGTATAACAACTACAAGGCGGGAGCTATTGCAGCGGAATCCTTACTTGCACACCAACACGATGAGTAAGAAAATATATATAGACGGCGACATGCTTCTTTATCGCGCAGCCTTTTCTGCGGAGAAAGAAATTAAATGGGACGATGACATCTTCACTGTCCACTCAGACTTCACGGATCTCAAGGACTCCTTTATCATGGTCACTGATTGCATCTGTGAAATCCTTGATGCCTCCGAAGAGAACGGCGACGAGATATGGATGGTGTTCTCCGACCGCTACACATTCCGACATGAGATCAATCCGCTTTACAAAGCCCACAGGCGTGACAAGAGGACTCCTCTAGGACTGAGCGCACTTAGAGATTGGGCGTGTGATGAATGGAAACACTCGAAGGTTGACAGGATGGAAGCTGATGATGTCCTTGGTATCATTGGCAGTGCTAACCCTGATGGAGCAATTATTGTTAGTGGTGACAAAGACTTCGCGACTGTTCCTTGCACCTGGTATAACTTTCTCAAGGATGATCTAAGACGCATCACCACAGAGGAAGCAGACTTTCAGCACCTCGTCCAAACATTAGCAGGGGATGCAGTGGATGGTTACTTTGGTGTGCCACGGATCGGTATCAAGACAGCCGAAAAGATCCTTAACAAAGAAGGAGCCGAGTGGCAGACTGTGGTTAACACCTATGAGAAAGCAGGGATGACAGAGGAGGATGCCCTACTTAACGCTCGCATGGCTTTCATCCTTCGTGATGGTTACTACAACAAGGAAACAAAAGAGATCAAACTATGGACCCCAAAACAATAGAGATAGAAGGCACCGCCGAGGAGCGCAAACAGATTCCCTTGTATCGTGGGTTGATGTGTTACTTCCCGAATGCCTTGGTTGAAGTAGCCAAGCAAAGCTACAAAGGTAACATCCAACACCACGCAGAGGATGAGATATGGTGGGACATGAGTAAGTCCAAGGATGAGCTTGATGCTTTGCTCCGACACATGCTTGAAGGGGAGTGGGCAGCAGTCGCTTGGCGAGCTTTAGCTCATCTCGAACGAACCTGTATTACTAATCATACCCATAATAGGAAAGTCCAACATGAAGAGTGAATACATTCCTAGCGTTCCTAACGAACTAATAACATTCTTGGATCAACGTGTGCCAAGTAAAGATTTCTCCCCTAGTGATTCACTTCGGGAGATTGATTTTTATATGGGGAAGCGTGAACTGGTTAACTTTCTCAAAAACCTTCATGAAGATCAGCTATCTAACGAATTCCTTACCCAATAAATAACACCATGTGCATGTCTGTTAAGACCCCAAAGCCGCCTGAGCCTCCCGCTAGTCCTCCTCCACCTACAGCCGTAGCTGAAACTGTGAAACCCACAGATAATGGTGATGTCTCCAAGAAGAAGAAGCGAGGTGCAGCGGGACTGGTGTTACGTCGGCCAACCACGGGTGGTCTTGGAGCTGGATCCGCAACAGGTGTTAACACTTCGACATACTAAACAATACCATGCCTAAAAATTCTACAGATATTACAATCACCAATGCCAACCTTACGACAGGTGCTGGTGCTTTTGATTCAACAACCACACCTTCAGTTAACACGGGGACCGGGACACCTAGTGGCTTCTTTGTTGCTGGGACATTCGATGGTGCTACGGTCAGCCTTGAGCAAAAGATCGGGACTACTTGGGTAGCCTTGGGTGACGACACAACCTTAACGGGTAATGGTGGTGGATTGTTTACTACTCCCTTATCAGAGATCCGTGCAAATGTTACAGGTGCCGGTAGCTCCTTCAGTGTGAAGGTTGTTATCAAACCAATCTATCTATAGAGAATATGTCGAAGAAGAAGGACAGCTTTAAGCCGTGGCTAAGTAGGCCCACCATTAACAAGAGTGTTACGCTCCCGTTAACTAGCCCACTTACACAACGCTTTAGTGGCTTTAATGAGGTCCTTCCCTATGAGTTCCATCCCAATGAGTTGGATCCCTTCCTTCTATTCGACGCAGAGTCGTCAATGATCGGAACCTTCGAGACTCCAACGCTCGA
>TARA_R110002153_G_scaffold83273_3_pt1 | contig 11113 bp, 9 predicted proteins | sample TARA_R110002153 | Tara Oceans TARA_R110002153 (sample SAMEA4398193) | marine metagenome | biome: Polar Biome; feature: [SRF] surface water layer (ENVO:00010504); material: water (ENVO:00002006), including particulate matter (ENVO:01000060) such as... | depth 5 m
CAGCATACAATCATGCTGCTCTATTTCGGTTGTTACAAATCGCTGTGAGGGCCAAACACTTCATAATGAATTTGCGCGTCCTTAACGCCTAAATCCAATAATTGATTTTTCATAAACTTCATAAAACCTGTAGGGCCACAAATATAAAAATTACCGCTGCCCAAGGGCAACTGTTGCGCCATGGGTGCTAACGACATTAACCCGCTAAACACATTATCTTGCTCAGGAGCGTGGTTTGCATACCAAGTATATGCATTAAGCTCAGGCGTCATTTTCTCAAGCTCAGCAACGCGCTGTGTAAATGAATGTTGATCAGGGTTTTCGCACGCATGTAAAAAATGAATCGGTGTTTGAGGATGGCTATCTACCGTCGCCTCAAGCATCGACATCATAGGTGTCAAACCCACTCCAGCGGAGATAAGCACAGTCGGTAAATGTTGATGTTGTAAAAAGAAGTCGCCAGCCGGTGGCAATATGTCTAGTACATCCCCTTGCTCGACGGACTCATGTAAGTGGTTTGATACCAAGCCATTCACTTCACCCTGTTCACGTTTAACGCTAATACGATACGTGGTGGAGTTGGGTTTGTCGGATAATGAATATTGACGCATTTCAGCATATTCACAGTGCTTAGGCTGAACTTTTATGCCCAAATACTGACCCGGTTTGTACCCGATAACAGGTTTACCATCCACTGGAGACAATACAAAACTGGTCACCAACGATGACTCAGGCGTTTTACTCAGCACAGTAAATTTTCGTGGGCCTAACCAGCCCCCAGGAGCCTGTTCTGTTTGCTTATAAAGGTCCCCTTCGCGATTAATAAATATATTCGCTAATGCACCGTACGCTTCAGTCCAAGCTTGCTCTACCTCAGGCGTAAATGCATCTGGCGCTAATTCACGAAGCGTTTCTATTAAATGGTGCCCAACTATATCGTAGTGCTCAGGTTGAATAAAAAAACTCGTGTGTTTGTGAGCCACTCGCTCAACAACTTCACTTAGCACACCTAAGTTATCGATATTTTTGGCATAAGCTGTAATCGCACTAAAAAGCGCAAATTGTTGACGACCATTGGCTTGATTAGCCATATTGAATATATTTTTAAGCTCAGGGTTTAAGCGAAACATGCGCTGGTAAAAATGATCGGTGATCGCTACACCTGCTGATTCCAACAAAGGAATGGTACTTTTCACAGTGGCGATAGTATGAGCTGACAACATAAAAAATCCTCTAATTAAGTCAAGTAAAAAATATCGTGGGTTTATCTTAGAAATTTAATCAGGTTTACCGTCAACACGGGCCCGAATGAGAACTGGCAGGTAGTGCCAAAGGAATAATACAAACGCCGTTAGCCATAATCCTGCACTCAGCTGCCAAGAAATAACAACGTGAGGAGTAAGTGCAGAAAACGCGCGCACAAACCCGGCAAGCAATAACAGAGCGAAAGCGCCATTCAAACTAACACTAACCTTAAGTACGCGGCCGGTATGACCCAGTGAAACTCTAGACATCATGCTTAATATCATGCCCGACACAGCGCTTATACTAATGAGATGCAGTGCATCTTTTAGGGCTAACAAAGAAGTGAGTAGGCTTACACTGACCAACAATAAGCCTATTGCCATCGCGAAATAAGCTAAATGCAAAGACCACAACAGCGGCACTTGCCAAATACCCGGATGATACCAACGCCAAAGACGCCATAAGTGACCACACGCAAGCATGATTAATAGGCCGCTGGTTTCGAGAGTAAAGTCTGCAAAAAACTGTGCGGCAAATACCCCTGTGGTAATAAGTGATAACCAGAATAAAGCGTTATCTAACAATGGGTTCTTATATTGTTTCTGTGTAAGCCCTCGGGCGGTAAAAAATGGGATAACCCTTCCGCCAACAAGCGATATGAGGGCGCAGAACAATACAATAGCGCTTTGGGAAAAATGAGAAGCTAGTGCGTATTCCTGCTTTAACACCATAATCACGAATAAAGCATTTAAGCTAAACATACCCACCAAGAGTAAAATTAAAACACGATTGGCAGTATTTTTTGATTTGATTATCAAGTAGCTAAAAAAACCAACCACGCCAAACCACCACGAAAATTGCGCTACGCTAAACAGGATGATGCTTTCTGGTGTATCACCGATTAATAAGCTCACTCGCGCAATGAACCAAAGCAATGTTAGTCCCATAAGGGCTAAGCCATTAATGCTGCGCAAGCCAGTCCAAGTTTGTACAGCCGTCAATAAAAAACCTGCTGCAATGCAGGCTGCAAAACCGAATATCATTTCATGGGCGTGCCATAGCGTGGGCGGGATCGCAAAGTTAAGGGGCCATTTCCCGCTAAACCACAATGCCCATACACCTATGGCCAACACTGCCCACACAGTACCGAATAAGAAAAATGCCCGAAATGCTAATGAAAATAGAATCGCTCCGGGGCCATCGGTTGCATTGTTGACCAAAGGCTCACTAGGTGAGCGAAGTTTGCTGATACCTTTACTGTCCTTATTAGCCAATTTATCAATAGGCTTATTTACGGGCATATTCATAATCTAATAAACCGCCTTATGCTGTTCATATTGGGCAATACATCTACAGACGTAAGCCACTTTAAGCACACTCGCACTGATAATGATTAATATATGGCTAACTATCTGTTGTCCCAAAGAAAACAAATCTGACAAGGGATAACTAATAGCGATGCTAAGCAACAGTAATCCTAACGAAATCGCCAGAATCGAATTCGCTATGTTGAACAATTTGCTATAACGCGTGCTAGGGTTACTTAACTCAAAAGACGCCATAAATTACTCCTGTGTTCCCATCTCACCACTGTTAGTAGCAATAAACTGACCGATATAGCATTGATATAGCAGTAATAATGCCAATATAAATAAATGATAAATATCAATAAGTTAAAGAATAAAATAAAATAAAGAGTCATATTGACACTCGATAAATAAGTCAATATGACTCATTTGATGCTTTATGACACAAAGGAAAATTTGTGTCATTATCCACATATCAAAGTCCAGATAATTGTCGAACAGAAAACATGATCGAACTCAACTCAACACTTCTATTAGAAGTAGCGCTAGATTTAGCTAACAGTATTACCAGTGAAGATAGATTTGATAGATTGCTTTCTTCTATTCGAAAAGCCATTAATTGTGATGCGGTTGTCTTACTTGCTTATCAAACGGATCAGCTGAAACCCCTAGCAATTCAAGGTTTGGCACCCGACACTTTAGGACGCCGCTTTAAGCTCAGCGATCATCCTCGCCTGAGCCTGATCTGCACTGCAGAGCAACCTGTGCGCTTCCCTTCAGACTCGACACTTGCCGATCCTTACGATGGGTTATTGTTGGCTCAAGACGGGGATCTACCTGTGCATTCATGCATGGGATTACCGTTATACAGTGACGATCAACTGATGGGCGTGCTAACACTTGACAGCCTGCAGCCCAATGCGTTTAGCAATATACCTGAGCGTACCTTGCAGCTGATATCGGCCTTATCTGCTGCCACGCTTAAAACGGCCATTCAGCTCAAAGCACTAGAACAACGTGCCCAACAAGCCCAAGATTTAGTGCAAGAGCTGACCCATGAAGCGTTAACCCGAGACGGCGGTGAGTTGATTGGTAAAAGCCCAAGCATGTTGGCGCTTAAAAGTGATATTCAGTTGGTTGCAGGTTCTGATTACACTGTTTTGGTCATGGGGAAAACAGGAGTTGGCAAAGAGTTAGTCGCGCGAACCGTACATCAATTATCCAATCGCCGAGAGCAGCCCTTGGTGTATCTAAATTGTGCATCAATCCCAGAAACCTTGGCAGAAAGTGAGCTATTTGGGCATAGCAAAGGGGCTTTTAGTGGCGCAGAAAAAGAGCGTCCAGGTAAATTTAAGTTAGCCGACTGCGGCACCATTTTTCTAGATGAAGTAGGTGAATTGCCGTTAAGCGTACAAAGCAAACTACTGCGTGTACTGCAAAGTGGCGAGATTCAGCCCGTGGGTAAAGACAGAGTCAACATAGTCAATGTGCGCGTTATCGCCGCCACCAATCGAGATCTAGCAGAGGAAGTCAAACTAGGGCGTTTTCGCGCCGACCTTTATCACCGTTTATCTGTGTATCCCATCAGGGTTCCTGAGCTTAAGGAGCGTGAAGATGATGTTCTACTACTCGCCGGCTACTTCTTAGAAGTCACCGCTCGCAAACTCGGTATACGTCAACTAAAAATGCGTCCTGAAGTCCAAGAGGCTCTGCTTGAGTATTCCTGGCCGGGTAATGTACGCGAGCTTGAACATGTTATTAGCCGCGCGTCTTTGAAAGCATCACGTAACACAGATCAGCAAGATATTATCTCTCTCACCCCTGAAGATTTAGATTTCGAACGCACGGTATCAATTGATGCAGAGCATGATAATTCACTTAAGACAGACGATAATGATATCGCTTCATTTGTCCACCAAGGGCTCAAATCGATGACTGAAGCCTTTCAAAAAAAGCGTATCACCGATGCGCTGAATAATAACCACAGCAACTGGACCCAGGCAGCAAAGCAATTAGACATAGACCGAGCTAACCTGGCGCGCTTGGCTAAACGGTTGGGCATCATTGTTGAAAAAAATATTAAGCAGTAACCCCCCTGAGTTCACTAGAGGTTTATCTGATGAAGACAGAAGCATACCACTGGCGAGGATGTTTATAATCAATATAACATCTGCATAACCGTATATTTCGATTAATTTTGAGTCCTACAATCAAACTAACGGGCTTAACGAAGACGTTGATGATTAATAGGGATCCATTCAAATCCCATTTCTGTTTTTGAGCTTGTTCAGGGGAGAATCAAAATCGATGGTAATATCAGGATGAGAAAATTGCATGGTTGGGGGCATGAATAAGATCACCAATGATCCACATTTCCTGCCCGTTACTTTGCACATGATACGACGTATTCCCAGACGTATGACCATAGGTCGCGACCGCACGTAAACCGGGCACTATCTGTTGACTATCATCAAAGCCGTCTACTTTGCTGGCCAAAAGTCAAGATCGCGCTTATCGACATGAATAGTCGCATTAGGGAACACACGCTTGCCATTTCGTGCCAAACCACCAACATGGTCTGCATATAGGCGTGCTACTAAAATAAGGTTCACATCACTTGATTCATAACCAGCGGCCCGTAAGCTCGTTATTCACTCACCCAATACTGAGTCATATAATTTACCAGTGCCAGTATCCACCAGCACTAACTCATCGCCCGTATTAACCAGATAGTCATTTACTGAGGTTTCAGTGGGCTGCTTAAAATACCTGAGTTGGTTGAGCTTACGTTTTATTACTTTCTTGATGCAACAACTTGTCCATTGGCATGTCCACGGTAGCGACACTTAAGAAGGAAATTTCAAATGGCCCTAGTAGCGTACGATAAAAGCCAGCGGAAGAGGCGCACTTAGGTTTTTCATTTGGTAAAACTTGAAATGATAAGGTAAGTCCCACTGCAAGACCCTGAAGTAAGAGCAAACGACGCGTTATGTTCGTTGTTTTCATGCACAATATTCTTAATAACAATACGATGTTCAATACATTATCCGTTTTCAACAACGCCTAAAAGAGCGTTATTTGGCGGTTCCATAAGCGGACCTACAGAATAATAACCTTAATAAATTGCAAAAAAGTAGTTAAAAACCTTACCAAAAAGTATACCCAGCAGTGAAAAGAACCAAAAAATAAAACAGTGATACAATATTATTATAATAGGTCTACCAAAGCAGCTGTATTAATATACTATTCCTGAACACTATCATTAAAAGTTATCGGTAAAATATTTTCCATATGTTTTAGTGATATAACTGAGGTTCAGGACCATGTTTTTTTCACGTGCAAAATCAAAACTAGAAGGACCGATACCCGACAGTTTTGAGTCATCATTTATTCGCTCACTTGAGCGCCATTGCGCTACTATTTCTTTTTCGCCCGAAGGGATAATCTTAGACGCGAACCCCCTATTTTTAAGCGCTGTAGGATACAGCCTATCCGAGATAAAAGATCAGCACCATCGAATATTTTGCACTAAAGAAGAGTCTGAATCTAGACAATATCAGTCATTTTGGACGCAGCTAGCCCAAGGTGAAAGCGTCAATGGTACCTTTTTGCGAAAACGTAAAAATGACAGTGATTTATGGCTCGAGGCGACTTATTTTCCGGTGGAGCAAAACGGGGAAATTGTTAGAATTATAAAAATTGCTAATGATATTACTGCCGAGAAAAAACGCTTAGATAGTCAAACGGCCATTTTTGAATCTCTTGATCGTTCAAACGCACTTATTGAATTTACACCGTCCGGCGAGGTGATAAGCGCCAATTCTAATTTCTTACAAACCATGGGTTATAGCGCCGTTAGTGATATAACTGGCAAACACCATCGTATGTTCTGTACTGAAGATTTTTACCGTGAAAATCCTAACTTCTGGCCTGAGCTGGCGAATGGGGAGATTAAAGGCGGTCAATTTAACCGGCTGACAAAAACGGGCAATACTGTATGGCTTGAAGCCACATATAACCCTGTACTTGATGAGCAAGGGCATGTGATAAAAGTCGTCAAAATTGCATCGAATGTGACACCTCGTATCGAGCAGCAGCTTGCGACACAAGAAGCCGCAGAAATTGCCTACAGTACGTCAATGCAAACCGCTAAAATATCCAAAGACGGCGCCGTCATTTTGCAACGTACAGTAGACACATCAAGTGCAATCGTAAGCAGCACACTTACGTCTACCGATCTCATCGAACAACTTAATAAACGCTCACAGGAAATTTCAAAAATTGTGACAACCATTAGTGCAATAGCTGATCAAACCAACCTCCTTGCACTTAATGCAGCCATTGAAGCAGCTCGTGCGGGGGAGTACGGTCGCGGCTTTGCCGTGGTGGCAGATGAAGTTCGTACCCTTGCTGCCCGAACAGTCAGCTCGACCGCTGGGATCGAACAATTAGTCACCAGTAATAGTGCGCTCACGCAAAAAGCCAAAGACAGCATCGCCAATATTCACGAGCAATCACTGCAAAGCGCAAAACAAGTTGAAGAAGCTGCGACTATTATTGAAGAAGTGTTAACGGGGGCAATATACGTGAGTGAAACAGTTAACCAACTGCGTAACGAAAACTAACGTTATAGCTGGCCTTACCATTGTGAAGTGACCAGCTATTAATGACTTAAATTAGTACGATTTATAGGGTAAGAACTTACCTGATAACGCAATACTAACCCTATCACCCGCGCTATTTTCTTCCCGTTTGATATCCATCGAGAAATCAATAGCGCTCATAATTCCATCTCCAAACTCTTCATGGATCAAAGATTTAATTGTAGAACCGTATACGTTTATCATCTCATATAAGCGGTAAAGCAACGGGTCGCTTGGCACATTTTCAGTAAACGAGCCTTTGTAAGGCACGACTTGTAACCAAGCCTCAGCGTTCTCGTCTAAATCAAATAGCTTGGCAACAATGCTTGCTTGTTGGGCATTAAAGGTCATTTGCCCAAGACATCCAGCAGTTGTCCACTCCTTCGATTGTCCTACGTCCTGAGCAACTTGTTGCCAAGTAATACCTTTTTGTACTTTTGCTACCAGGATGGCTTGCGTTACTTGTTCTCTGCTTTGCATAAAGATCGACTCCTAATTAAAATGATAATGTAATTTTTTACGCTAAAAATAAGTAAATAAAATACAGATTGCTAATAAGCAGCACACTAGCAACGCCTTGCCAAAATGCTACGGGATTACGCTCCATAATGGGTGGTTTAGCTTTGCGTACGAAATCTGAGTTAGGACTGCGCAAGTCATGTACGAACTCTGAAAGCTCTGAATAACGCTTAAAAGGGTCAACTCGTAGAGCCTTGTATAAGCTGGCATCTAACCATGCGGGTAAAACGCTATTGTCGTCTCTAACAGATTGATAAATCAATCTATTTTGCTGAGAACGGGTACGTGTTTTAGCCACATGGGTATGATAGGGAAAGCGGCCGCTAAGCATGTGATACGCCAAAACAGCTAATGAAAATGTATCTGAGCGAGGCGTGCCAACCTCGCCTAAATAGTATTCCGGTGCCATATACAAGGCGGTTCCAAGCAATTCATTGTTGCGACATCCCTGCCCCACTTCCTGTAAACCAGCCACCGTGGTCGAACCAAAATCGATGATTTTTACTGTGCCTTGTTGATCAAGCATGATGTTTTCAGGACGAATGTCTTGATGCAACATATCTAGGCGATGAAAAGCCTGTAACCCTTTAGCAATTTGCTCGATGATTTGACGCACCGATTCAAGTTCAGGTTTGGGGTTGTCGATCATCCATTGGCGTAATGACTGGCCTTGCACGTATTCAGCCACGGAATAAATGAACTGCTTAGCCCGTAAGCTAGGGGGTATGTTGAGTACATGAGGATTATGTATTCGCCGCCCGATCCATTCTTCTAAACAGAAGCGCTCTAAATATTCATCGTTATCAGATAAATCTACTGAGGGCGTTTTCAAAACACATTGTTGCGAAGTCGATAAATCCTCAGCCAAATACACGTGGCTACGTGCAGATACATGTAACGAGCGAATAATGCAATAACCGTCAAAATTTTCTCCCGCTTGCAACATAGGCGGCAAAGGCAAGGCAGTGAATTCGCTGGTAATAGGCTTGTGCTGTGATTCAACTAGCGCTTCCACTATGGCGACTTGTAATGTCAGGTTGTCATCACCACCATTATTCAGCGCCTGTTGCACCAACGCCTCAGCGAGTGTATTCGCAGAATGTTCATCATCAATAGCTAGCGCAGATGTGACGGTTTGAAGCATATCCCCAGGGGGTAAAAATTCGTGTACACCGTCAGTACACAAAATAAACGTATCGCCTTGGCAGACAGCTAAATGAGAATAATCAATATCAAGCTGAGGATGCATTCCTAGCGCGCGACTCAAGTAACTTTTACCTTGCGCGGCATACTGTCGATGGTCATTAGAAAGCTGCTCTAATACGCCGTGACGTAAAAGGTAAACTCGCGCATCGCCAACATGAAAAACATGCGCAGTATTGCCTTTGATAACCAACGCACTAAAAGTGCACACATAACCTTTCTCAACGTCGTAGCGAAACTCACTTTGCTTGGTATAACCATGCAACCACGCATTGATAGACTGCATCACTCGTCTTGCGGATGTTTCAACTGACCAAGCATCAGATGTGGCATAGTAATCTTGCAAGAAACTATTAACCGCGGCTTTACTCGCGACCTGACTTACGCTGCTACTGCCGATACCATCAGCAATAGCCAGCACTTGCCCTTTTAAGCGACTTTGCGCGTCATTAGTATTATGCCAACCGCAATAATCTTGGTTTATAGATTTAAGGCCAGCAATACTATGCTGGCCAACCGTTAACTTAGCGAGTTGCATGCTCAGCAACAGAGCTTGAGGCTAAATCAGCCGTTTTGGTATAAGGTAAATTGCGTTTTGGCCCTGTACGCACGTGCGTGGTATACAAGGTCAAGCCAGTAAAGGCTAAGCCGCCCACTAGGTTGCCCAGTGCAGTAGGGATCTCGTTCCATACGAGGTAATCCATTACTGAAAACTCACCCCCTAATATTAGGCTGAATGGGAACAAAAACATGTTAACGACTGAATGCTCGAAACCCATAAAGAAGAACAAGAATATCGGCATCCACATGGCGATCACTTTACCGCTGACGTTAGTTGAAATCATTGCGCCAACCACGCCAAGCGATACCATCCAGTTACACAACATGCCGCGAATAAAAATAGTAAACCAACCCGCGGTACCATATTCAGCATAACCCAATGTACGTGCTTCTCCGATCGAGGCAACTTTCTTACCAATAGCACCGGGGTCGGTGTTAAACCCATAAGTAAAGATGAAGGCCATCATAATGGCGACTGTTAACGCGCCACCAAAATTGCCTATAAAGACTAAACCCCAGTTGCGCAATACTCCTTGAATAGTCACGCCGGGTCGCTTATCGATAAGGGCTAATGGCGTCAGGACGAAAACTCCAGTGAGCAGGTCAAATCCCATTAAATACAACATACAAAAACCTACAGGGAATAAAATAGCCCCCAGTAGGAACATCCCCGTTTGCACCGCAATCGTAATAGCAAAAACCGCCGCCAACGCTAAAATTGCGCCCGCCATATAGCCGCGGATCAATGTATCTCGCGTCGACATAAATACTTTCGATTCCCCTGCGTCTACCATTTTAGTGACAAACTCTGCCGGTAATAAATAAGCCATAAGTAACCCCGTTTAAGTGAATGTGTTTAGCTAGTTTTCAATCTTGTTCGGTACTTCATTAATTTTGTCCTTTCAAGCAAACCAAAAAAAAACGGCGCTAGTCCTTCCGCTATGAAGCCGAAAAAACTAGACGCCGTCGTCTGAATTAATTTGTTTGAGAGGGCAAAATCCCCCGAAGTCACATTCTGTATTACAAGTCCTATGCCAACAAAATAAAACCAATATTTTCAGTAGGTTAATTTATTTATGACCTATGACGCTGGCACGCATTGGTGCAAAAGTGCTCTTTAAAAGAATCAAATGCAACATTTTGGAGCACGATACATGCACGAATAGGCAGCGACGATTGAGGCTTAAAATAGCCACTGAAAATAAGATTGTGTATCGGTAACTTAGTCCCGCCAAGCACATTACGCTAACCGCGTTACGGCAAGTGCGTTGCGGCAAGTGCGTTGCGGCAACCGCGTTGCGCCAACCGAGTTGCGCTCGACGCTCGATCGCGACTGGTCGCTTACCCAAAAATGTACAATATTAAAACTATGACTGAATAGTCAAACTTGGAGCGGGAAACGAGATTCATAACCGATAACCGCGTTACGCTAACCGCGTTACGCCAAGTGCATTGCGGCAACCGCGTTGTCGTGACCCCTTGGGGTCGCATACTAAGTAATTATATTCTATTACTTCCAACGTCTAAATTTGGAGCGGGAAACGAGATTCATAACCGCTAACCGCGTTACGGCAACCGAGTTGCGGTAGACGCTCGATCGCGACTGGTCGCTTACCCAAAAATGTATAGTATTGA
>TARA_R110002153_G_scaffold49220_3_pt1 | contig 11091 bp, 8 predicted proteins | sample TARA_R110002153 | Tara Oceans TARA_R110002153 (sample SAMEA4398193) | marine metagenome | biome: Polar Biome; feature: [SRF] surface water layer (ENVO:00010504); material: water (ENVO:00002006), including particulate matter (ENVO:01000060) such as... | depth 5 m
TTATTACCCAAACAACTTCACCTTTATTAATAGGGTCGATCATTGCTATTTGAGTTCCAACATTTCCTGAAGGATGAGGGCCAGAAACTTTATGAAGTTCTACGCCAGTTACTTTTGATAAAGGAGAGTTAGAATTAGCACCAACAGAAACATGAACCTTACCATCAGTAAGTTTAGAAACAGCTGTAATTGCCGCTTGTAATTCTGCTTCTTTGCCTGCTAAAGTATAATCTAAATCGGCTGCTAGTGGCGCGCTTGCATATGCAGAAACAAAAATAGCCTTTGGGGCTTGATTTGGATTTGCAACAACATCATAAGGACGTTGTTTTACAAAAGGCCAACAACCTGCAGAAAACAAATAATTTTTCACCTCTTCTGCAGACATTTTCGCTGCATCTTTAGCTTCAAATTGTTTGTACTCTTGAGTTGTATCAGCAGCAATTTTAATTGCTAATACTTTTCTTCTTGCTCCTCGAATTACCTCTACAATCTTACCAGAAACAGGACTAGTAAATAAAATACGTTCGTCGCTTTTTGAATAAAAAAGCGCATCTCCAGCTTTTACTACAGTTCCTTCTTTTGAAATAAGTTTAGGTGTAATTCCATGAAAGTCTGATGGTTTAATTGCATAAACACTGCTTAAAGAAGCATTTGTTGTGTTTTTTTCTGCAGCACCAACGAGCTTAATATCTAAGCCTTTTTTAATACGAATGTCTTTTGACATAGTAAATTTGGAATATTTAGTTATCTAAAAAAATCATGCAAATTTAATGTTTTTAACCATTATTGATGAAGTATTTTGAATTATATATTTATTAAACTTTCTTATTTATATTTATTCTAAATAGATTATCTATTGAAAACGATTTCGTTCATCAACAAAAAAAACCTTGTACCTTAAACAGATACAAGGCCTAAACAAAAAATGTTGGGATCTCAGTTTTAAACAACCTTTATGTATTAAAAAGTTTGGTTAGCTATTTTTTGGTTGTGTATATAAAATTTTTAACAAATTATATTTCTTCACTCAGAACTTTACTACAATTTATTTGCCTAGCTACTATCATTTAACTAAAATATGCTTTCTTTATATTAACAGAAAACATAATCAAATACCCCTATTCTTATAGTTAAATGATACTATTTTTTCTTAAATTGAATATACTTTTTCTCCCCATAGCAATTTTAAGATTTTTATACACTACAAAAATACCTTAAAATTTATACGTGTAAAATAAGTACTTACAGCATAAAATAAGTATACCTACGTAGTTAGACATTTTCTAATAATTCTTTATTGCTGTTAATCCAAGTAAAAAGTGACTCTGAAGTTGACGATAAAGCTAGCTTTGTTATAATATTAGATCGATGTTTATCTACTGTTCTTACCGAGATTGATAATATTTCTGCAATTTCTTTTGAAGTATTTTCTAATGCAACTAGCCTTAAAATTGTTCTTTCCGAAGGTGATAAATATTTTATTTTCTCTATTTCTGGTGATATTTCATTTTTAAAAATTTCATCAAAAATTGTGCTTGCATAAAAGTTACCTTTTAAAACCTCTTGAATACATTTATGAACTTCAGAAATAGGCTCATCTTTTAGCAAATACCCAGAAATATTCATTTTTTTTGATTTTAATACAAATCCTTTTTCTTTATGATATGTTAAAATGATGAATTTCGTTTTTATAGACTCTGATTGGCATTTTTGTATTACTTCGAAACCTGTTAAAAAAGGCATATTAATATCTAATATTGCTATTTGGGGTTTTTTAGAAACAATAATCTCTAACGCCTGTGCACCATTTACAGCTCCATCTAAAACATTATATCCTAAATTTATTAATTCATCTTTTAATCCTTTTAAGAGAATAGGATGATCATCCGCAGCTAAAACACTTATATTATGATTCATTTTTTACAGGTATTGAGAAGATAAAACTGGTTCCTAAATCTAATTTACTATCTATCGATAGTTTTCCTTCTAGTATTCTAATTCTTTCAAAAATTGTTTTTAATCCTAAACTGTTTTTCTTCTTACTGTCGTTTACGTCAAAACCTTTTCCGTTATCAGATATCAAGGTAATAATCAAATTTTCCTCTTTTTTAATAGTAACTGTAACAGATTTTGCCTTAGCGTGTTTTACAATATTTGTTAAACATTCCTGAATTAGTCTGTAATAATTTAAACTTGCACTTTCTGTAAAATAAGAGTTTACAGGATCTATATCCATAGAAAAAAACAAATCTGTTTGCTCATCATATTCGTTAATTAATTGCTCTATACTTTCTATTAAACCCAATTCTCTTAACAAAGTTGGATATAAACCTCTAGAAATACTTCTAACTTCGTCTAAAGCATTATTGGTTAAACTTGTAATTTCATCTTGCTGTAAATTTTGAGATTTACGTTTAATTAGTGTTAATTGTTGCCCAACACTATCGTGCAATTCTCTAGCTATTCTTGTACGCTCTTCTTCTTGTGATTGCAATAATGCCTGAGAAAATTTTTCTTGCTGAACGATTTCTTTCTTGGCTGAGTTTCTCGAATTTAATAATAGTGTAATAATAAATATGATTAACACCCCAATTCCTCCAAAAAGCATCCATTGATTTTTATTTCTATTTTGTAAAGCTAATAATGCAATATTACTTTCTTGAGCTTCAATTAGTAAGTTCTTTTTCTCGGTTTCGTACTTAATCTGTAAGTCGTTAATTTTTGTAATTTTCTCAATAGAAAACAAACTATCATCTATTTGATGGTATTTTTTTATATAATCGTGAGCGTTTTTATAATTTTTAGACTTGTATTCGATTTTAGACAACAAAAAACTCGCAAATCTTTCTTGATGAATACTTAAGTTTCTAGAATATAGTTCTGCTTTTAATGCAAACTCTTTAGCTTTAGAAAAATTATTCATTTCTAAATAAGTCTCAGAAATATCGTTACAAGTATGCGCTGCACTGGCATTTTTTTGTAATTTAACTTTTAGATTTAATGCCTTAAAAAGGTATTCTAAAGACTCATCATATCTTTTTAAATACCTAAGTGATGAGCCAATGTTTCCTAAAAAAATAGATTCATTTCTTTTAAAATTGCCATTTTTAGCTTTTTCTAAACCTTCCTTAAAAAGCATTATCGCCTTAAGAACTAGAGCATCATTATTAGTTCTGCTTCCTTCTTTTTGATAACTTGCTCCTAAATTTGTTAGGTTATTAATAACACCTTTTTCATTATTTAATTTTTTATAGATAACTATGGCTTTATTAAAATTAATTCTGGCAGTTGCTAAATCTGGAGTTAACAAATAAACCTCTCCTATATTCGTTAAGTTATCTGCAATTTGCAGTTCATTTTTATTTTGTTCAGCTATTTTTAATGATCTAAAATAGCTCTCTAAAGATGCATCATATTCAGAAATAGCATGATAAACCTTACCTAATTTATAATAACAATTGTAAATTTCTTTTTCATTTTTTAAATCAGAAAAAATAAGCAAAGCCTGTTTTAAATTTTCTGATGCTGCATAATACTCATCAATTTGAGTATAATATTCACTTAGATACCTGTAACCAAAGGCAATTAAATACCTATTCTTTATTTTTTTTGAGATCATTAAACCAGACGAAATACTTAAAAGTGCCTCTTTAAAATTTTCTTTTTCAAGAAACTCTAAACCACCTTTATACTTCATAGTAACAACTTCTACAGTATATTTTGATGAAGTATCAGAAGATTTCTGAGCATAAAAGATCTGTGTTAAAAAAACACAAAAAAAACACAAAAGATATTTTTGTATCGTAATTTGTAAAAAAGTTTTGTCTCGCTCCATTTACGGGTGTTAAGATACAACTTATGAAGTACCTTTTGTAACTTACTTTAAAGGAGGTGAAAAAGGCACAATATTTGTACTCGTTTTAAAGTTCTAAATATAGTATTTTTACAATGCTCAAAATATTGATATGACTCAAAAAATAATTATCTTATGTATATTTTTTACAACTAGTTTTTTTGCTCAAAATATAAAATCCATACAACTAAGACCTTTGCAAGAAAACAATTATTCTTCTATTGTACCGCTAGGAACTGTGTTAGAATTGTCTTTTGATGATTTAGATGCAGATAGTAAAGATTACAATTATAGAATAGAACACATGACGCATGATTGGCAAAAAAGCAGATTACTTTCTAGCCAATATATTGATGGTTTTGATGAAAATTCTATTCTCGAGGTTACCAATTCTTTTAATACCTTTCAAAATTACACGCATTATGCGGTGCAAATACCCAATGTAAATTCTGTAATTACCAAAAGTGGAAATTATTTAATTTCGGTTATTGATGATTATGATGAAGTTGTTTTTTCTAGAAAATTTGTATTATATGAATCTGTTACAACTGTTGGTGTTAATGTTTCGAGAAGCAGAAATACAAAAACCATAAACACGCAACAAACTGTTGAATTTACGGTAAATCACCCTGGTTTACGTATCAATAATCCATCACAAGAAATAAATGTTGTTTTGCTAAAAAATGAAAATTGGAACGAACAAATAAGCGGTTTACAACCTACTTTTTTTCAACAAAATCAACTGCAATACACCTACGCTAACAAAACAAACTTTTGGGGAGGAAACGAATATTTAAATTTTGACAGCAAATTTATCAGAAACAAAAGCATTAATATTGTTCAAATAGAAATGAAAGATATTTTTCATCATTACTTATATCCTTACACCTACAAAGAAGACATCAATTATAGATATAACCCAGATATTAACGGACAATTTGTAATTAGAACTTTAGACGCAGGGAACCCAAATACAGAAGCAGACTACGCCATGATGCATTTTACTTTATATGCGGATGAACCTTTTGCAAACAAAGAAGTATACATATATGGCGCCTTTAATAATTTTGAAATTACAGAAGAAAACAAACTATTTTACAATTTTGAAAATAAAAGTTATCAAGGTCAAATTTTACTAAAACAAGGTTTTTACAATTACACATTTGCTACTGTTGATGAACATGAAAATGTAGATACCAATCAAATTAATGGTACATTTTTTCAAACCGAAAACGAATACACTGTTTTAGTCTACTACAAACCTTTTGGCGGCTTGTACGACAGGGTTGTTGGTATTGGTGCAGGCTTCTTTAATCAAAGTAGATAATTAAAAAGTTTTAATTATGAATCTTATTCAAAAAAAACTATATTTACTACTATGATTGAGCAAATTACAAAAGGAATTAAAGTTTCTGTAAAAACTAAATATAATGGCACAAGCTATAGAAATAATAGGCTGTACCATATTTTTGCTTATTTTATTACTATCGAAAATAAATCTACAGATACTGTTCAATTAACGAGTCGTTTTTGGAAGATATTTGACTCCTTAAATAATATAGAAGTTGTAGAAGCTGAAGGCGTTATTGGCCAAACACCTATTTTGCAACCAAACGATAATTACACATACAGTTCTGGTTGTTATTTAGAATCTTCAATTGGTGCTATGACAGGTTATTATACGTTTAGAAACAGTAAAACATTAGAAAAATTTAAAGTAATTATACCAACTTTTCAACTTACAACTCCACTATTATCAAACTAAGAAAAACAAAAAAACAGGTAACCATAATTAAAGATGCTGAATGTTTAAATTGTGGGCATCCTTTTAACGGACAAGAAAAATTTTGTCCAGATTGCGGACAAGCAAATAAGGGCAACAACATAACCTTTAAAAGTTTTGTGCATGAAGTCTTTAATGGTATGTTTAATTTTGACGCGCAATTTTGGACAACTATTATTCCGCTTTTACTAAAACCAGGTAAAGTTTCTAGCGATTATGTTGCGGGTAAAAGACAACGATATACAAATCCTTTTCGTTTTTATTTAACCGTTTCTATTGTCTTTTTTTTTATTGGTTGGCCTCTACAACACAAAAGAAAAATACCAATCATTAGCAAAAGAAAATACAACCGAAATAATTAACGAAACTACAAATAAAACTTCGAAAGCAGAAAAATTAGATTCTATTAAAAATAAAATAAATGAGGAAATGAAAAACTCATTTATAGCAGTTCCGGAAGCCACAAGAAAACAAATATTAGCAGAAATAGATAAAGAAGCAAACGACTCTACAGAATTCAAAACAAATAGTGGTGCTATTAATTTCGACTTTGGCAATGGAGAATCAAAATTAGATAAATTTGCAACCTATCAGAAAAATTATCCAGATTCTAACATAGATGTTGCACTAGATTCTTTAGGATATGACAAAAATTTTACAAATCGATTTATCTACACAAGAGCAAAAGCTATCAACTCATTTACGAAAAGCAAAGAAAGTAGAGATCAGTTTTTTAATCAGCTTTTATCTTCTGGCTCACTAGCTTTATTTATTTTATTACCCCTTTTTACATTATTTTTAAAGTTGTTTTATATCAGAAAAAAATACACGTATGTAGATCATTTAGTCTTTGTTTTTCACATTCAAACTGTGTTTTTCATGTTGTTTTCAATATTTTATATTTTTAAAATAGCTGGCACAGATCCAAAACTATGGATTTTTACAATTTTGTTTTTAATATATTTATTTATTGCTTTAAAACAATTTTATAAACAAGGATATTTAAAAACAACGATAAAGTTTATCCTTTTAAATATGAGTTATACTATTGTTGCAAGCATCGGTATTATATTTGTTTTAATTATTTCATTTGCAATATTCTAACCTCATCCTTTAAAAAACAGAAATACAATGACTAACCTAAACAACAAAGTAATCTTAGTTACCGGTTCATCTAAAGGAATTGGGAAAGAAGTGGCTATTCTATTAGCAAAAAATGGCGCAAAAATTATTGTGAATCATTCTAACAGCCAAAAAGAAGCAGATGCTACACTAGCAGAAATTACACAAAATGGTGGCGAAGCCATCGTAATAAAAGCAGATGTAAGTGATAGAGTTCAGGTTACAGAATTATTTAACAAATCTATAGAAGTCTTTGGCAAAATAGATGTTTTGATAAATAATGCAGGAACTATGATTTCTAAAAAATTAAAAGACGCTACACAAGACGATTTTACAAAACAATTTGAAGTAAATGTAAGAGGCGTTTTTAATACCCTACAAGAAGCAGATAGCAAATTAGCAGACAATGGAATTATTATCAATTTTTCATCTAGCACCACAAAATTAATGCTACCAACCTACGCTATTTATTCAGCGACAAAAGCGGCAGTTGAGCAAATTACTAGAGTTTTTGCTAAAGAAATAGGAAGAGGAATTTCTGTAAATGCCATTGCTCCAGGTGCCACAGAAACAGAACTTTTTATGAATGGAAAATCTCAAGAATTTATTGATAAATTAAGTGCTATGAATGCTTTTAATAGATTGGCACAACCTATCGACATTGCAAGAGTTGTATTATTCTTGGCTAGCGATGATTCTAAATGGATTTCTGGACAAGTAATTGGGGCAAATGGGGCATTAGTATAATATAAATCGAACCAAATTAAGTTGGTTATTAATTTATTTATATAGTGTTAACAGCATCTTTTAAAAAACATAAACACTTTATTTTAAGGTTCTTACTTCCTTTTTTGATAGATGTTGTTCTACCAGTTTCCACAAAAACACGTTTTATCTTAGATTCATTTACAAAATCTATTTTCTTCACTATACCAAAAAACTTAAACGGAAAAGACTATTTTTTAACAAACTACTTGTGGTCAGCTAATTAATTTTGTATTTTTGGATACCCAAATTGGTTTCCCAGTCTGGTTTACCAAAAACTCAACTTAATTAATACTACAGAAGATGAAAAAAAAGTACTTCTTTTTAGTAATACTATTTTTATTAGTAGCTAAAATTTCCAACTCACAAAACAAAACTTATACTATTGATGACCCAGAAGACATACAAAATGTCATATATCAACCAGGAGATATCATCATTTTAAAAAATGGAACGTATACTACTGATGAAAGAAAAAACTTTCTAGGATCTGGAACAGCAGAAAATCCTGTTATTTTTAGAGCAGAAACACCTGGTGGTGTAATTTTTACTGGTGGATTTAAAATGAATATTGGTGGAGAATCTGATGGTGCTACTAAAATTGCTACTGGAGAATATTTAATTGTAGATGGTTTTCATTGGAAAGGTGGTTATGGAGCAAGTAATTTTATTCAGCTTAGAAACGGTTATGATTATGCGCATTATAGTACTATTAGAAACTGTGTTATTGATGGTTTAGGTGTTGATCCTGGTGATTTAGCAGAAGATTTAGCTGATGAACAAATTACAAAACACAGATGGATTGTTTTATACGGAACTTATAACAATGTTATAAACTGTACATTTATGAATAAAGTAACTGCAGGAGTAATAATTCTTGGAGAATATGCATACAATGCATTTCCAGAAGTTGCTGATGGAGAACCTGAAATAAACAATAGTTGTGCTGAAGTTGGTCACACAATAATGAACAATTATTTCTATAATTTTGAAAAATTGACAGAATTATATGGTACCAAAGCAAATGGAGATGATTTATCTAACGCTGGTGATAGCGAAACAATTCGTATTGGTACAAGTTCTTATCAAATGGTAAATAGTAATGTTACAGTTAGTAATAATTACTTTGTGCAATCTGATGGTGAAAACGAAATTATAACAAACAAAAGCAAAGGAAATACATACACCAATAATACTTTTAGAAGATGTAGAGGATCTTTAGTACTACGTCATGGTTCTGATGCGACAGTAAATGGAAATTTTTTTATTGGTGAAAATGTAGACGGAACTGGAGGAATTAGAATATCTGACAGTAATCATTCAATTACAGACAATTACATTCAAGATTGTATTACAGTTGCTAATTATGCAAAATGGAATAACGGTATCACCTTTATTGGTGGAAGTGCAAATGCGGCTGTTGATTGTACTTCTGATGACGTTTCTAACGGTTATCAAACCAGTGAAAACATTACGGTTTCAAATAACACAATTGTAAATACAAACGCACCTCTTTTTTATAATGTAAATGTAGATAATAATAAAGATGTAAAAGGAATCGTATCTAACAATTTAATCTACTTTGCTGAAAACAACAGTAATATAACAGATGTAATTACTGGAGACACAGCTACTTCATATTCAGACATCGGAGCATCTTTAACCTATTCTGGTAATGTTTTTAACGGAACAGCCTTAGGTGAAACGAATACTGGTTTTTCTGAAGAAACAGGAATTACAGCTTCTGTAAATGGAGAAATCTTCTCGTTTTCTGGAACAGGATCTGAGGGTAAAGGAGCAAATATTGGGTCTCGTTTACCAATTAAAGATAGTGATGTTGGTAACGACGGAATTGGTGCTTGTTTTGTAGATTACCAAGGAAACGCAATTGCAACTCCTACATGTAATTCAATTGTAATTACACCAGCAGAAACATTAAATCTTAGTACTTTATCTACATTTACTGCAGAAGCTTCAAATACCGATGTTGTAGTTACTGCAAATGTAAGTTGGACTGCAGTTTCAAATAACGACTGGATTTCTATAGATATTACCTCAGGAACAGGGAATGAAACAGTTTCTGTATCTGTTACTCAAAACACAGAAACTACAAACAGAACGGGTACTGTAACTTTTACTCAAGTTGCAGGTGGTGACGATATTGTAAGAGTTTTAACTGTAAACCAAGACGGAGCAGATTTAACAGATTTATATTCCTTAATTAACGTTGGAACAGGTTTGTCTACTGATAAAGTTACAGTGCATTCTTTTTCTAAAGAGAACTCGTCTAAAACTGAATTAGCTATTAAATCTTTAGATAAAGACATGGGTACATTATGGGCGGCTGATGATGACTCTGTTCTTTCTGGAGACTATAAAGGTGATGGTGAATATGTAATTTATGATTTAGGAAGTGAAGAACATCTTAATTTAATTCAATTTAGTACTACTGATAAAAGTGATGCTTTTGGAGTTCAAATTTGGATATCTACAACAGGAACAGAAACGTCAGATTTCACTAAAATATTACCTACCACAGGAGATTTATTATTTACAAAAACAAGTACTACCGATTTTAATCAATATCAAGTTGATGTAGATGCTCGTTATGTAAAACTACTGGGTTTTGGTAGATTTAATAGTGCAGGTGATAATAGAGAAAGTGCTTGGACAGCAATTACAGAAATTGAGTTTTATGGACCTAGTTCTTTATCTGTAAATGATTTTACTTCAGTAAATGATTTAGGAATTGAATTTTATCCAAATCCTGTTAAAAACCACAAATTATTTATCAAGAGAACTTCAACCGATTTTAACTCAGTGACTATTTATTCTGTTTTAGGTCAAAAAGTTTTGGATATTCAATTAAGTGACACGAATCTTAACGAAGAAGTTAATTTATCTACTTTGAAAAAAGGAGTCTATTTTATTGAAATCAGTAATGGAAATCAAAAGGGAATTAAAAAAATAATAGTTAGTGAATAATTAACGATAACACTAAAATTTTAAAACAGCTATCTAATTCGGTAGCTGTTTTTTACTTTATAAACTCTTTTAGTCTAAAAATTTACTTCATGATTTCTGATGTTATTTTCTGATTTTTCTAAAAAATCTAAATACGTAATTTCTATTTTATTTTTTTCTTTTTTGACGGATGTTGTACTCACCGTTTCAACAAAAGCACGTTTCATTTTTAGCGAAATTTCTTTATTTCCAAAGTTTTCATTTTGATGAAATTCTAGGATTTTTTCTTGATGAAATTCAGTGTTTTCTATGATCCAATTTGCAAACCAATCTTTTCTTAGTTGTTTCATTTCATCAGAATACAAGGTTGATGAAGACCAAATTTTGGGTTCTTGAGCTAGTTTTGTAACCTGTTTTATTGTTCCGTCCCAAACCAATTCATAGGTTTCTAATTGCATATGATAATCAACTAAAATTAAAGTAAATGGTTCTACATCAGTAAAATTAAACTCACTTATATACACAAGTGCATCATCCGCAGAAAGTATATTTTTTACAATAATACCTCTACTCATTTTATACTCTTTATTTCTAAGATGATTTG
>TARA_R110002153_G_scaffold41947_3_pt1 | contig 11090 bp, 11 predicted proteins | sample TARA_R110002153 | Tara Oceans TARA_R110002153 (sample SAMEA4398193) | marine metagenome | biome: Polar Biome; feature: [SRF] surface water layer (ENVO:00010504); material: water (ENVO:00002006), including particulate matter (ENVO:01000060) such as... | depth 5 m
GATCAATATGGTATGCAGCAGATGGAACTAGGTGGTATGTTTGGTTCTAATCAATCACAAGCTAACAACCAAGCTATGAGTAATTACTTAAATGCTTATACCTCAGCAGCAGATTACACAGCTCGTAGAGGACAATCACAGGCTGGTGGTATACAAGGAATAGGAACTGCATTAGGTGGTTGGAATAGCCGTGGTTTAGCTGCTCGAAGTGGTTATGGTGGTAGATCAGGCGGTGGCGGTCGATAACACAAAAATATTATAAGGGGCAGTAAGTTATGGCTAGTGATGTAATGAGTTTATTTGGAATGAATCCTAATGTGATTCAACAGAATCGTGTACAAGGTGGTGTAGATCAGGCATCTCGTATGAGTGCTGACTATGCTATAGGTGCAGCAGGTGGTCAGATGTTAGGTGCTGGTATTAATAGTGCCTTTGGTCTACAGACTCCTGACATGCAGCAAGCAAGCAGTGTTCAGCAAGGTATGTCAGGTGCTGACTTGACTACTCCTACAGGTCTTAGGGCTGCTGCTCAGAAGTTAATGATGAGTGGTGATTATCCACAAGCAATGGCTCTACATGCTCGTGCTCGTGAGTTAGAGGCTACAGGTACTGAAGCAACTAGAGCTACAGAAGACAGGGCTTTAGGTAAGCCTCGTAATGTTATTGTTAGAGCAGCTTCTACAGATGCATTAGGTGCTACCATTCCTGCTATCTCACATAGCATAACTGAATACCCTGATGGTAGAGTATCTGATGCCACTGTAGGTAGAGAATTTAATTCATTTGCAGAATGGATGGCTGGTGTAAGAGGCAGTGCTGTAGCTGATCCTAAAAAAGGAGACAGTAATGTTACAGGTCTTAGCCCATCTGAAGCTTTAGAAACTACTCAAGATGGTATTGATTCTGCTGTTGCTTCTTTAGAAGAGCAGTTATTATTTACTAATGATGAAGATCTACAAAATGATATACTTAAGCAGATAGAGAATGTAAAAGCAGGAGATCCTACTGGCTCTGAAAAAGAAATAAAGACCTTAAAATCAGAGGCTGCAGATTTATTTAATGAGTTACGTTCTGGTAATTTACAAAGTTATGAACTTCAGCAAAAATCTATAAGACTACAACAACTTAAAGCTCAGTTGGATACTCTAGGTGTATCTGCTCGTGAACTTTCCCAGCTTAGTAAAGTTACACCTTAACTCTGAGGAGAGATCATGACTATTTTTTATGAGCATCCTACGTTAGGTACTATGGAGTTTCCTAACGGTACTCCAAGAGAAGTGATGGTCAATGCTGTAGTAGAGAGAGAAGCCGCTGAAGGTAAACAGTATGGTAGCTTTGAAACATTTAGTGACCAAGCAGGTAGATCTTTTGACTCAAGTATACGAGGGATTAAAGATTTTGTAGGGGTTCAAAAAACTCCTAGACAAGAACAAGCTGATCAGGTTGCTGAGTATCGTTCTAGAATACAGATGGAACAGAACCCTGTCTCCTCTGTGCTAGGTATGCTTGGTGGTGGTATTCTTGATCCTATTACCTTGCCTGCCTTTGCTCTGAAGCCTCTTACGTTTGCTTCAAAGGTAGGTACCTATGCTGCTAGAGGTGCTACTCAAGGTGCCTTTGGTGGTGCATTAGAACCTGTATACGATCAGTATGGTGACTCTCTTGTTTCCAACGTGTTCGCAGGTACTGTTTTAGGTAGTGGTCTAGGTGCTGGTATTGGTAAACTGTTAACTAAGTCTACAGACAAAGCAGCTAAAGCAGTAGATAAGGTAGACTCAAGTGCTCCTGTAAAGACTGAGTCAGTTAATGTAGAGCAGATCTTTGATGCTCCTGTTCGTACTGTTGAGCAGTCGCAAGCTAAGATATTGAAAGACCTAGAGCTAGAAGCTAAGGGTGCTCCTTCTAAAGAATCTATAGTTACTCTAAACAAAACTCTTAAGGCTGAGAAAGCTAAAGCATTTCAGTTAGGTAATGTACTTGCAAAGCTACAAGGTTCTGGTTCTAGACCAACTCTAGGTAATCGTAATGCTTCTAAGGTTATTGAAGCTAGAGCTGTTGAATCTAATAGTAAGATTAAGCAGTTAGAGATTGAGGTTGCTAAAGCAACTACTCTAAGGAAAGCAGTTACTAATCTTGAGAATGCAAAGCTAGGTAAATTTAGTAAGGTAGAAGGATATGCTGATAGGTTAAAACAATCTTCTGTTCCACTCCCTCGTACTCCTATAGCACAAGCTGTGAAAGGACAACCACCTGCTCCTCCTTCTATACTAAGTAGCAAACCTTCTTTAGCTAGGAAGCTAGGCTTAGGTCTTGACACTCCTCGATTCTTAAATAGGAATGATACAGCTGGTGCTCAAAGAGTTAACCAAGATCCCTTTGTACGTGAGCAGTTTATGCCTCGTAGTGCAGAGTCTGGTACTCGTAGGGTAGTGGAAGGTAAGGTTAGTGGAGAGAATAAAGAGCCTATAGTCACTGTTAAACTATCTACTGATTCTAAAGAAGCTATCAACACTGTTAATAGTAAGATAAGGAAAGGAGAAGAGATTACTCCTGATGAGTTTGATAGGTATCACAAAGCTAAGGACGAGGCTGATACTCTTGAGGAGTACTCAGAGACTTTAGCGCAGATAGCTCGTAGTCGTGGACTAGATACTTATGCTGCTCGTTTTGGAACTGCTAAAAGATATACGTTTGAGAACATTGAGAAGAGTGCTAACAAGTTCTTAAGAGATGAGAACATTGAGAATCTTGATGACATGGTTCGGTACATCTTAGCTAATCCTGAGAAGATATTCAATGCTGCTGAGTTAACAGGTATGAGAGATCTCCTGTCTGAAGTAGATCAGAAATTATTAGATTTTAATATGCTTATACGGAATGCTGATGGTATGTCAGACTCTGAGATAGCTTTGTTACATAATGACATTGATGTGTTCTATGGTATACAAGCGTGGTTCAAGGGACAAGGCAGTAAGGTTTCTGGTATAATGACAGCTCGTAAAAAAATGCATCAAGATATAGCAAACAATCGTGAGATTAAGCAGTTGTTTGCAGGAGTGGATTGTTAATGTCAAAGTTAAGCGCAAAGTGTAAGGTTGCAGTAAATACATCTTCTTTAAATGCAGGAGTTATAAGTAACTTAACTCCTCAGCAACAGAAGAATTGGATGGATGCCCACCTTGCACGTAAGGATAACAAGGTAGGTGCCTTTGATGTAGGTCTGGACGTAGCGATTAACGCAATGCTCTCAGGCATGGGTACTCCTTTAGTCAACATGATCTCTATTGCTCTTCAGCAGACTCTTAAGAATGCTAATGAGACTATTGGATTTGCATTAGATAGTATCGGCCTAACTCAAGGTGGTCGTGAGTGGAGACAGGTTAAGGCTATGTGGGATGCATCTCTTGAGGGGTTTGGTGCTGACGCAATGTACTTCCGTGAAGGTTTTGGGAAAGGTTATTCATTAGATCAAGATACTGTTAGACGTTCTCTTCAGATGAACAAACAAGAGTGGGACGATTATGTTAAGACAACCCTTAAAATAGATGATACTTCTAAGTTAACTAATGACGAGGTTAAGGATCTATTAAATGATATGCAGGATTATATGCATAACTCTATTGGTCGTACTCGTGTAGGTGGTACTAAGATTGAAGGTGCTGTTCGTTTTCCTACTAAGCTTATCGTAGGTATAGATGAGTATGGTAAGGCTAGATATCGTAGACAGAGTTTGTTTAAAGCTGCATCTAAGTATGCCTCTGAAGATAGTAAGCTAGGTATGGGTTCTTATGATGATCTTTATAAAGAATATAAGGGACAGTTATTTAGTAAGGAATCTCCTAGCACTCAGTGGGATCAACGTCTTAAATCTTTTGTTGCTGCTCGTAACCAAGACAGAGTTAACGCAGGACACAAAGGAGTTGGAGATGACTTAGATCTTCTTAGGAAGAGTAATGAGATGGTTTCATGGGTAAGGGATGATGCTTTGTTTAATGCTTTCCAGCAGAAGCTTGAAGGTATTCCTCTTAAGGCACAGAAGCTACGTCATGAGTACCCAGCATTCACTTTGTTTGCTCCGTTTATTAAGACTCCTTGGAACATCATTAAGGAAGGTTATAACTACATTCCAATAGTTCCTATGCTTCAGATCAAGAAGATTAATAAAGAAGGGTTAGGAGATACGCTACTGGATTTCCGTACCTCTATCATCCCTATGCATGGCCCATCAGTTAAGATGTCATATGCAGAGCTACTCCCTCGTCAGGTGATTGGTGCTTCTGTCTTTGCTATGGTAGGTACTATGTACCAAGAGGATAACCTTACTGGTAGTCTACCTCGTACTGCTTCTGAGAGGCAGCGCTGGAAAGACACAGGTAAGAAGCCTTACTCTATTAAGATTGGTGACACATGGATGGAGTATAATCGTATAGAACCTATTGCTACTCCTTTAGCTATGGCTGCTGATCTATTTGATTTCACTAAAGATTACATGGATGATGATGACATCAACACTGAGGAAGGGATGGAGTTGGTTCAGGATATGTTGTACGCTGTTAAGAGTAACTTAACTTCTAAGACATTCCTTGAAGGGTTCCATGCTATAACAGAAGTGATTCTTGATCCTAACGTAGACACTGGCTCTGTTCTATTAGAGACTGCTGCTCGTCCGTTTACACCAGCTATTACAGCTAACATAGCTAAGGCTATGGACAAGTATGAACGTCAGACTGAGACTGTATTAGAGAGATTACAATCACGTATACCTTTCTTCCGTGAACAACTACCAAAGAAGTTTGGTGTATACGGTGACGCACAAGAAACTGATGTGACTAAAGCTCTATTCAACATAGGGTTCTCGTCTGAAGATTCATTGTCTCCACTACAGAAACACATTACTGATATTGAATGGGACAAAGGGGGAATCACTAACAAGTTCCAAGGTGTTAAACTTTCTAGTGAAGATGTTGCAGAGTTGAGGGAACTTAATGCTCAGTTGTTAACTCCTGTACTAGAAGCTATCATTAAAGAACCAGCCTACCAAGAGCTTTCTGATGCTAGGAAGAAGAAGGTGTTGGATAGTAGAGTGCGTAAGGTAAGATTATCAATCGGTAAACAGTTTGCTTATAAACTTAAGCAGAAAGATCCAGAGTTTGCTCGCAAGTGGTTGTCTGCTTGGTATAGGAAGCAAGGGTTTGGAGACATAATGCCTGATAGTTTAAAAGACTAAGCATAAAGAAGGGGACTTAATTGTCCCCTTTATTTTATCTATGAACTAAGAGTTAGTCTATATGAACTAAGAGTTAGTCTACATGAACTACTATTATTTGTTTACTTCATGTTCAATTAGCATCTCAATACAATGCACTGCCTTAGCTAAGTCTAGTAAGGGATTACCTTTATCCTTATAGCGAGTGATGTATTTAATTGCTGTATGTTGTAAAGCATTCAAGTCATTAGCCATAGAGTATTCCATAGGCTGTATACCTAACTTAGTATAGTGATCACCTCCTACTTGCATCTTACTCGCTTCAGGACTTTTCTCAGCTATATCACCAAAGTCATTACCAAAGGTGTATGTAGGTTCTATCTTATCAATCATAATAATCTCCATTATAGGTTGAAGTGTGATACATATCGTCATAGAGTCCATCTTCAGGAGCCTCTACTTCACTCTCTAAAGATTGAAAGTTTCTTTCGATGATGTCTTCAAATCTATTAACTATATCTGCTGACTCCAACTGTAGGATGTCAACAAGAATCACTTCATCCAACTGCCTTAAGCGTCCTTTCAGTTCTTCCAGAGTTAGCGCCATAAGTCCTCCGTAGGTAGTCCATTGATACAGGAAGTTCATCGAAGCTGCCATCTTCAACACTATTGAATACCCATAACCCTGACCAAGAACCATTAGTCTGTGGGTTGAGGTAGGCTTCATCATGTTGATAGTAGATACCAGCAAACAAACCAGTCATGTTCTTACCATCAGCTCTACGAGCATAAGCAATGTCACGATCTTGTACATGTCCCATCACACAGCTCATATACTTCTTATGTAGAAGTAACTTAGCAGAGGATACTGGTCTACCCATCACACCTGAAGTGAAGTAATGACTATAGGCAACACCATCAATAACGATAGGGTCTAAGAAGTCTTGCACTTCCCATCCGTTTAGGTTGAAATCATTATAACTAATGAGTCCATCTATCTTAGGATCACTTTCGATAGCACGTATGATACGATACTCATGGTTGCCTAGTAAGAATACTAAGCGAGGGTTCCACTGCTTCTTCTTGTTCTCTTTAAGGCGTGCTTGTTCTTGTCTAATAGGAGCTAACAACTTATCCATTGCTGCATTACCTGCTTCAATGTCTTTAGTGTAGCGTCTACCTTCAAAGCTCTTAGTACCCACATCATAACTACTCAGGCTAGGCATGTCCCAATGATCACCAAGATGAATGATAACATCTGGTTTCATTTTAACTGCATACTTACCAGCCCAAGTCATATGGTCTGTGTTATTATCAGGTTTGATTTGAGTATCTGGTATTACTAGATGTCTCATTTCTTTCTCCTCATTTCAGTTCGTACTACTCGTTCATCTTTAGTCTTTGTGCTATGACAATCATGACACAGGACTTGATAACCATCTAGCTCTAAGAACATACGCTCTATGTATGTATTCCAATCTTGAAATCCCTCAGCAGGTTCCACGACAGGCTCAATGTGATCAACAGCAGCATTGTTCCTTCTACGCTTCTGTCCATCCAGAGGAGGTAGAGTAGCTGGGCCAACATTACCACACTCAGCGCATACATACCGCCCTGTAGAAACTCTAGCAAGTTTTTTAACATCCGCTTTAACTCCCCATTTACTATGTGCTCCACGTAACGCAGAAATTATAAATGATTTGTGTCTTGCTTCTGTCCATCGTCCGTTGTTACGGGTTTTGGTGGTTGCCATATCTCGTTATCCTCTCTACGTAAGTGCAGAAGTATTCCATTTTCAAGAGCGCGTTCTTCGCTTCCAAGTTTATCTACACAGATAGCATACATTTCTAACTCAGTCTTACCTTCCAAAAGCTTCTCAGCTTTCTTAGGGCCAATGCCTTTAACACCTATGATGTTATCAGCAGTATCACCAACTAAGAATTGCATATAGAAATTAAACACAGCTTCTTCTTTGGTAATATAAAAGAGTTTCTTCTTAACAAAGTTGTAATGTCCACACACCAGTTGGTAAAAGTCCTTATCTAAAGAAACGATTATTGCTTCTGGTTCTTGTGTAGCTCGGATTGCTATCCTGTCATCTGTCTCTTCACCTTGAGTAACTACAGCTCCATGCTGGGCAATCAAATGATCACGCAGCGCAGAGATGTGTTGAGGTTTCTTATTCTTCTTACGATTACCTTTGTACTCTGCAGTAACAGCGTAATCGAAGCGGAAGTTATCTGAACCAGTTAGGTACAGTTCAACCTCATGTTCTTCATCGTCAGAGTCCATCACTAAATCTTCAATGATGTTAGTGAGGTAGTTACTCATAGTTCTACAAGCAACTGACTCACTCTCTGTCTCACAGGCGAAGCCGATACGATAACAAAAGATATCAGCGTCTATGAGGATTAACATTTATAACTCAGGTACATCATCAAAGCCAGCATCTTCTTTATTGAAGACTACTAGATCATCAACACGAGCCTTGGATAAACCAACACCAACACCTGTCTTACCTTTGAAGTTATAATCATACGGCTTAATGATGAACGTAACCTTACTGCCATTACCTACAGGTTCAGTCACTGCGAACCCTTCAGTATCTTCTACACGAGGAGCACGATTGGTAGACTTAGCAGTTACAAAGTAACCACGATCATCGCCTTTGTTCTTAACATTAATACCTAGACCTTCCAAGCGATCTACTTGAGTTTCAGATAGCTGACTTACATCAACTTGATACTTATCGGACATCTCATTCTTCTCTAGGAAAGAGAACCAGTAAGCTACGGCTTGGATCTTAATTGCTTGATTAGTATTTTGCATGGATTTTATTCCTTATTAATTAAAAGTACACTAGACCTAATTGCGAAGTTTCCTAGGAAACTCTAGTGTGTTTCTGCCCAAGTGGTACCAACTTTGTAGTCACCATCTAATGGACAATTCATATTAAAACTTTCACCAGCTTCCTTGATAGCTTGAGTTCCTAACTGCCCTACCATTTCAGCATACTCTTTGGTAGTCTCTATTTGCCATTCATCATGTACGTTAGCTACTAACTTAAACCAGATACGGTTCTCGATTAGTTTGCTATGTAATATGACTAAAGCTTTCTTCATTATCACAGCACCTGCTGATTGTAATAAGAAATTTAATGCGCTGTGTTCAGATTCTACACGTAGTCTCCTCCCGTCCAGCCCTTGTAGTGTACCATTCTTACGCATAGCGGTCAACACTCGCTTCTTGAGGTTGGCATATGCTGGTAGGTTCTTCATGAACTGATCAATCAATTGCTTACCCTTACGAGCAGAGCCATTAGCGATCTGTCCAATCTTAGCCACACCTCCACCATAAATCAGAGCGTACACGAAGGTCTTTGCTTGATCTCTCGTATCTAAGCCAGCCATCTTCTGGTTATAAGAATGTATATCACCATCTAATATCTGCTCAACATACGACTTATCATTCATGTAGTGGGCAAGCATTCGTAGCTCTAAGCCAGAAGCATCTATACCAACTAACACATTACCTTCTTCTACAATCCAACAAGATCTACAGTCAGTACCATACCAAGAGGCTCTACCCCATAGCAACTCACCTGTCTTCTTGTCGTGCTTGCTAGCAGGTACTTGAGCCATGTTAGGAGTCTGGTGAGTCATCCGTCCAGAGACAGCACCATTCGTTATAACACGACCATGTACCCTACCATCATCAGCTACTGCATTGACCCAGTTATCTATCTGACCTACTCGCTTTTGTAAGGTTAGGTATTCACCTATAAGCCTTGCTTCTGGTAGATCAATTGATGCTAAGGTCTTCTCATTAACAATGATGTTACCCTTCTCAGTCTGATCTTTAAATACTATTCCTTTTTCTTGGAGGCGGTAGGCAATTTGCTTTCTGCTTCCGAGGTTAAAGACTGTGACTTTATCTTTGAGTTGTTTTCCTGTCTTTTCCGAGACTCGTTTCTCCACCAAGGGTGGAAAGACTTCTTGGACTTCTCGTTCGAGGACATTCATTCTCTCCATCAGGTCAGTTAATAATTGATTAGCTCTTACTAAGTCTAGCTTAAAGCCATTGACTTCTTGCTGCTGAGTAATAACAGCAACATCATGCTCAAGCTTAATACATTCCTCAGAGAACTTATCCTTAGCTAATGCCTTGGTTAAATAATCTTCTAACTTAACAGTGATAGAAACATCCTGCTTACAGTAAGATATCATTTCTTCTGACAACCCACCATCATAATCAGTGAAGTCACCTTTAGCATAACCAAGACGCTCACCCCATGCTCTTAATGAGTGGCCTCCTTCTAGTCTAGGATTCCATAGTCGAGACATAAGCAGCGTGTCTCTTAACTTCCAGCTAGGTATGTTCAGGTGCCATAACTCTTTAATCTTAGGGGCATCAAAGCTAACTATGTTGTGGCCTGTTATGACCTGTGTTCCATGTATATGCTGCTCTAGCTGCATGGGATTTAGCAAGACCCTCTCTCGCTTTTCTCCTAAGATATGTATACCACAACACCATATGTGGTTCATAGCCATAGTCGTTTCTATATCTAGCGTCAGCATTTTCTTCTATCTCTCCTAATACATAGTTGCCTATCTTACTCATGACATCACCTCTTCTCTTTCATCTTCCTCTAGCTCATCAGTGTGAACGATAACCATATCCCCATACTGTCCTCCTGTGACTTCATAGGACATCTGCATTTCTACCTCCATTAGATCATTAGATGACATGATGTGGGTACGAAACAATTCATCATCATATGCATACTCTTCTCCGTATAAGTGCCATGTTCTTATAGGTTCCCTAACATCAGGGAAGTTATCATAAAACGGGTGAGTATAAGTAAACTCTGCATCACTCATAGGATAAATGTACTCAGGGTTTATATCGTCATAGTCATTTTCTACACGTAACTCCTTAGCTTTCTTCCTACATTCATTGTAAGATGACGAGTATATTACTTCTACGAATGAACAGGAGTCATAATCCTTACCTCCTGCCATGCAAGATTCTTTTACTACATGCCATAGTTTCATAAGTCATCCTCCTCCAATGTCTCTAACATTCTACCAGTAGCATGGTCATAAAGTAAAGGAGTTCCCTTACCTGTCGTACCACAGAAGCGATTCTTCAGTACCCTAACATGAGTAGTGTTGCGTTCTTCTTCAACCTCTGCCTGACCATTACGTTCTAAGCCAATAACCATATCACTAAGCTGTGCGATAGAGCCTGAACCACGTAGCTGAGATAGACTAGTCGCTGACCCTTCCTCATGTCCCTTACCATCAGGTCGTTTAAGGTGTGAGACAATAAACAATGCTATGCCTGTCTCTTGTACTAGCATACGTAGCCTAGTCATAATCTCGTCAATAGCCTTACGTTCATCACCACTTGCCTGAGCAGATACAACGATAGAGATGTGATCAAGTACTACATACTTACAACCTAATCCCTTAGCCATATAACGTACACGACTGACGATGTTATCTACACCAGTAGACCCGAAGTGATCAAACAAGAACACACGATCAGTTCCTAACGTAGCATTGAAAGCGTCTAAGCGTTCTTCATCTGTTGCTACAGTATCAGGTAGGTGTAAAGGCTTGTTAGCAGCTAGGCTCATTAGAGACAGCCCTGCTTTCTTTATACTTTCCTCAAGGAATAATATTCCAATGTTCTCTTTGGTCTTACTAATGATCTGCCAGATAATCTCTCGCATGAACTGACTCTTACCTAGTCCAGAGCCAGCGGTAACTGTAACAAGTTCACCGAATCTGATACCGTATGTGAGTTTATTAAGTCCATCATATGGGTAGAGGCAGTCTGCAGGTGCAATGGGTTTATTAACTTCATCCCACAAGCTACT
>TARA_R110002153_G_scaffold154323_1_pt1 | contig 11063 bp, 4 predicted proteins | sample TARA_R110002153 | Tara Oceans TARA_R110002153 (sample SAMEA4398193) | marine metagenome | biome: Polar Biome; feature: [SRF] surface water layer (ENVO:00010504); material: water (ENVO:00002006), including particulate matter (ENVO:01000060) such as... | depth 5 m
ATTTTCAATATTTTTAGGAGTAGCATTGGTTATTTGTCTAATTAATTTCACAACCTCTGGCTTCTGAAAAATATAACTTGGAAGTGATTTCCTTATGAAGTTCCTTAAATCTCTTTGCGTTGCTTGTAAATCAGATTTACCTCTTCCTTTAATTAATTTTCTAGCTAATTTAATCCTAGCAGCAGCGTCTCCACGCATAAAGCCGCCTTCAAAAGCATCCATCATCTGTGAGGTCATTTGAGCTTGTAAAGTGCTGTAGGCTCCTTTATTTGAAGAGTCTTTATATTCCGGCTGACTCTGTAAAAAGTCTAACGTTGCGTTATCGATTTCTTGTTTAGTAAACTTGTAAAATTTCTTATTTGCTTTCCTAGCTTTTGACTGTATTTGAGAAATCTGTTTTTCTATCTTTTTAATTTCAATATCTTTTTTTTCTATTGATTTAGTGTCAAACAATTCTAACTGAGCCTTTGACGCTTTTATTTCGTCAATTTTTTCATTAAGCTTCACTACAGCTTTACCTGTAGATGTCAAGTTATTGTCTAGTAGGTTTTTCCTGAATTCATATACCCTATTAAATACTTTTATACCAGAAATCATACCTCCCTGAATATTTCCAAACACTTTTGGTACGTTTCTTAAAGCAAAATTACTTATTTTCATTAAAGGATTTACTTCCTTCATTGAATAAGGTGTGTTACGTTTTAGGTACTCAACAATAGTATTATCTTTTATATTATTTTCTCTTCCTAATCTTATAATATCAATCGCTTCAGTTTCGGATCTACCTATCTCTCCTATAGACTGCTGCTTTCTAACACCAGCTCTTGGATTATAAAACCTCGGCTTACCATTCTGTGTAACACCGTTAGAGAAATAATACCCAGCAACTTGACCTTTCTGATATCCTTCCTTGAATAATGCTCGCTCTACTCTTAGACCTAATTTTCTAGCGGATTTCTGTAGTGGCCCTAGTGGTATTGTCTTAGGCATGAATCCTTTTATATTCATCTTATAAAGTAAACCTAACTTTTCTGCATCAGATTTTTGCTTACGTATTTCTGGAGTACCCTGTAATCCTAACTCTTCAGGTAATAAAGAATACTCTGCGGGTAGTAGCATTACTTTTTGGTCAGCAAACGCCATAACCTCATAAGCTTTCTCTACTTTAGCCAAAGCCTCATCAAACTTTCCTTCCTTTCTTAATGCCCTAGCTTCATCTCTTAACACAAAAGCCTGGTCATTTACTCCTGAGAAATTAACCCAAGAATTTTGACCTCTAGTTTCTGTTGTCATTGCTCCTCTAGCAACAGTAGAATACATTCTTGAGTGAACGTTCCACGCATTCTCCTCGCCTAAAGGACCAAAACTATTACCCTCTTTAGAGTGTCCAAAGAAATCATGTACAAACCTAAACACATCGTTGACCAAAAGTGGTACACCATTCTTGTCTTTAAATTTTGTTGGAGCCAGCATTGGGTTGGCTGCCCTATCCGAATCTGTAATTCCCTCAGTACCAAAACCATCCTCTGTAGAGAATATCCTCATATTATTATTGTCTCTGAGGTCTGATATCATATCAGTAGAGTTCTTGTACGGCTCCTCGCTCATCTCCACCATAAAACCATCAGCGACTATCTCTTTATACTGCTCAATAGTCTCCTCCACCAAAGCCTTGTAAGACTCTTTTACTTTAGGGTCATTAGGGTTTGATTCTTGATTTTGATATGCGTCAGCAATCTCTTTAGCTCTCGCTAAATCTAACTTTGTTATTTTCTGTCCTTTCGGCGTATCAATTCCAGCTCTCTCTTTAATTCTATTCGCAATTTCTGTTGCTGCCTGTAAGGGCTTACTAAAGAGTCTGTTTCCTGCTGCGATTGGTTGTTCTGTTTTTCCATTTTTATTTTCATTTATTGTTTGCTTACGTGACTTTACGTTATCTCTAAGAGTTAAATTATTATCTGAATCAATATTGTCAGAAAGATTATATGTAACAAATTCATTTGTAGCTACAGCCGGACCAGTATAAACTTTTCCTGAATCCCTAGTTATGTATTCACGACCATGGACTCTATCTTTAAGAAGATGTAAAATTGGTGGTTTACCATTTTTTTGCTTTATAAATCCTTTGTATGACTTATGATCTCCTTCTACAGCTTCTACTTCTCCGTCAACCTCTACAACAGCATATACGTCTCCAGTATTTAATCCTTTGACTAATTTTTCTCCAACTACTTTCGCTATTAAATCAACAAGAGATTGTGATTTAGGTGTAGTGCCAGCACCAAGACCTTTGGAAATATCTCCGCCTAAAAAATTAATAATTTTAGCTTTACGGTCTTTCTCTCTTTCTTTAACTAGTAACCTTTCCGATTTGCTTAAATCTTTATTTAATGGTGCTGTCAATCCTTTTGCTAGTGCAGTAATTATATCATTTACGACAAGACCTCTTAAAGCAAAAGTAGTTGTAGTTGAATCAGAAAAATATTTCTCAACATCTATTTTTAAATCTTTTGCACTTTGGCGTAAATTAATATTACCTCCCGCTTTACTAACTGCTGAAGATACTGATGCTTTAAAAGATGAAGGTGTTATTAAACCTGAATCAAGCATTGTTTCAAGTATCGCTAAAGTGGAATTAACCCCAGAAGCACTACTTACCAACTTTGCATCAGTCCCTTTTGTTAATGTTAAAAATCCTTTTTTGCCACCATTTTCTTTAACACTTCTGTTAATCATATCAGCTAAAACTTTTGCTGTTTTAACGTTACCAGCAGCCCATACGGCACCAAATCTTGTTACAAAAAACAAACCTCCTTGACCCTCAAAGATCACCTTACCTTTATACTTGAGTTGACCAACCATCATATCGTCTGGAGATTGAAGAGCAGAACTTAATCCTCTCATAAAATCCAGGTTTTGTGGCTGGGTAATTCTTCCATCCTTTAAATAATTGGAAATTTGTTCATTCTCCGTGTAAGATATTTCAAAACCTCCTATGCTTTTTCGTGCAAAAAGTTCAGAAGGGTTTTTAACTATTTTTCCTCCTTTAAAACCATCTATTGCTTTAATGTCGCCTTCAGTAATTTCCTGGCCACTAACCGTTTTACGTGCAATGGTGTTTAACAAATCTACAACGTCTGACTCGGACTGACCAATTTTAATACCAAGACCAGCAGCAATTTTTTCTACCCACTTTCTTATAACTGACTTAGAACTAGCATCTAGTGAAGTATAGTTGTCAGCAACCATACCTACAATTTCAGCTAATTTTTCTTCGTTTTGGACTTCAGAATCGTAGTTATTGAGAAATTTTTTTAATTCAGTTCTTGTAGCTTTATCTAAAGTTTTAGAACGCGTCAAAGCTTGAACCATCTTTTCAGTAACAGCAATCGCTGCTTTATTGTTCATTTTTAACCTGTTCAATAATACTGCGTGAAACACTTCATGAGCAACAGTTCGACCATTGGCCCTTGCTAAGTTTATATGTATCGTATTATCATTTGGGTTATACATACCGCTGTCATTGTCAGAGTCGACTTTAAGATACTCCCCAACATCTCTATACACCACAATCTTTATATTAGGAAATATTTTTGAGATTGCTTTTGCGGCAGTTTTCGATTGCTTTAAAACTTGATTAGATAGCTTGTCTTCTCGCTGTGTTTTACCTTTTTTAGTAAAAGATAAATTTGGGGTTTCTTGGCTAACTTCAAGATTAACATCAACACCCTTGTCGCTAGATACGGTTTGTTTTTGTACAGGAAGATTGTCAATATCAGATTCAATTTTTGAATCAGGGTTAATCAAGGCTTCAAAGTCTGAAGCTTCTTCTTTATCTATTTCCTCTTGGGTCTGCGCTTCGGTTTCGATATTTTCTCTGGCGCTACTCTCGTTGGTAGATTGGTCGTTGGATACTCCTTGTCCCATCGTTTCGCCACCTGTGGTAGATTCTTGTGCATCCACGCCCTCTGTGCTTCGCTCTTGTAAGGCATCTTGTTCAGTTTTAGTTTCCTCTGTTTTTAATTCTTCTTCATCTTCAACCCTACCTTTATTTGGGTTTTCAGTAACCTCTAACGCATCTCTTCCAATTTTTTCAAGCGATGAATTAATACCATCTATTTTTTCTTGAACAGACTTTACAGATGATGGATCTTTTCCAGCAATACTTTGCTCTAATTCTTGTTTGTTTAATAAAAGCGCTAAGGCTACTTTCTTTTGATCCGTAGTATAGTCACTTGGTATTTTATTATAAACGCCTTGAAGCTCATTAAATGTACTTTGTTGTTCTTTAGCTTGCTTAACAGTTAGTTCACCATTATTTACTTTGTTTTTTAAATCAATTTCTATCAATTTTAAAACTGGTGAAGAGCTTCCATCTCCAACCATATCTTCAAAAACCTCAAAGACACCATTATCTAATCTTGTGAAGTCCTTTGAAGCTGCTGCGTTTGACATAGCTCCAGGAACACTCATCATCCATCCACCAACTGCTTCTTGCGCTCCGGCTTTTAAAACTTGATTTATTCCAGCTCCTATTGATTCAGGAGTTTGGAACATGTCAGCATCTTTTACACTATTGTAAATAGATTTAATTCCTATGTCAGCTATTTCTTGAGCCGCTCCTGTTTCAAATTCAGCAACACCACCTGCTACAACTGTAAGAACCCCACGAGCAAGCATATTATCAACCTCTTGCCTAACGACATCCTGAAAACCTCTCTTTTGAACCTGCCTTAAACCTTTGTATTTACCTATTGATTTTAAAAGAACCTTATTCAGTAAGCCTTTTTGCATTACAACATTCCTAAAACCTACAGATTCTAGAGTACCTACTACAATTCCCAAAGGAACAGCAACTGTTAATTTTTCGTTTTCTGAAATGTTAGCAAAATCAGGATCTTTAAACATTTCTTCATTTACGTGATCACTAACCTGCGTAAACATACTTGCTGTTCTCTGAGCAAATCCCGCCGCACCTGGACCACCCAACATAGCAGGGACAGACTCCATTAACCCTAAATAAGCGCCTCCCCAGAAACCCTCTTTCATTAAGTCACTATACTCTGTAGTTGTTGAAGAAGAACCAAGTACCTCTGTTGGCGCAGTTCTTAACGTCTCTATCATAGAGTCCTCACTTAACTCTGATATATTTCTTGCTCTTGCTTCCGAAGAATACCTTCCACCTCCAGGTACTTTCTTTAAATCATATCCACCCTCTTCATTTAAATCATAGATATTAAACTTAGATTGCTTTGCTAAAACATCTTTTGCTTTAGCTTTAACCTCTTTTATTTGGTCTTCATTTAATCCTGAGTTCAGTAAATAGCTTTTATAATTTTGCTCAGAATCTTTACTTTCTTTTGCAATCATTTTAACTGCATAAGCTTTACTCTCTTTTTCGGTTGAATTAGGATTTTCTTTTTTATATTCTTCTGTATAAAGTTTATATGCTTCACCACCTTTTCTAGCTGGTGGCGCATTGTCAAGATCTTTTTTAGTACCATACATTTTTGATGCGACATCTTGAACTATCCTGTTAAATGACACAACACCTGCACCCCCAAATTCATCATAATTCACAAAAGCATCCGTCAATAAACTTCCTGCACCAGCAAGTTTTCTACCAACTCCAGACCAAATTGCATTTATTGTTGCACCAGTTGTCTGACCTCTTTCGGCCTGCATTTCTGAGTACCTACCCATGGTTTGATCCAAGACATGTCCTTGGGTTTTTAGGTCGTTATCACGCTCTATTATCGCCCCTCTTTCAGAATCATTTTTTGCTTTGGCATTTTGAAAATTAATATACTCCTGTCTTACTTCAGGTTGATTTAACTGAGCTTGCGTTAACCCACTAAATACAGAAGCTTGTTGGTCTATTTTTCTTTTCTCTGAAAGCCATCCTTGAAGTTCTTTATTAAATACATTGGCTTGAGTATTTAATAAATTTACTGAAGAATCTATATCCTTATCTTGAGTAATTTTTCTTTCTAAAATACTAGCCTTATTTTCTAAAGAATATATTCTTCTGCTTTCGGCTTTATTTTTTTCTAAAAAACCTTTTAATGCAGCAGACTCTTCAGCATCATTACTGCTTAAAAAATTATCTAAATCTAAAGACAGTTTTTCTCCATTGGCAGAAGTGACATTCATCTTATCACCTACTCCAGTTTCCTCAAAATCAAAACCGTATTGATTGAAATGGTACTTTAACAAAGGCACTGCTTGTTCTTCAGAACCACTAATTAATTCTTGATTAACAGTGTTTATGGAAGACGAGAAAGGATCTTTCCCTTGGTCTTCAATAGTTTTACCATCATCAACAAATTTACTAAAAACCTTATCTTCAACTTCGACTCCATTAATGGAACTTGTCACGTCCGTTTCCTGAGTAAAAACCTTTTTAACAGGTCCTGACTGATCTTGAAGGTTTAATTCAGATTCATTAATTACACCCTCTTCAGCTACCTTGTCTACTCCTAAAGAGTCCGAATATCCACCTACCTGTACAGATTCCATAACTTCCTCCACCCCAGAAGAAATATTTTCTTCCAAGTTTTCTTTTTTTTTTAAACCCCAAGCTGATTTAAACATATTAAGATCTGTTTGGTCGCTTAATACTTTATTGTCTACACCTTGTTTGTACAAGGTATCTTGTAGTTCAGGGTTTGCCGTAGAAAATTGTTCAAAAGTAGTTTCGCTACTTAAAATTCCTCCATTTATATAACTTTCGTAAAGGGCTTTTAATTTATCCATTTATTATTTTATTATTTTATTGGGTTACCAAAGGCATCTAATTTACCTGAACTACTTGTTGACGATTTTTTATTGCTTTTAGAAGTATTGTACGCGTCTATAATCTTATTTATTTCTGCGTCTACATCACTTTGAAGTTTAGCATTGTCTTCTTTATATTTAAAAGTAACAGGAATTTGTTTTTTAGTAACAGGGTCTTTATAAGTTACTGTAATAGAGTTCGTCGAACCAGTTTCATCTTTAGAACTAACCTTTATATCTAGTGACGATCCATAACTTTTTTGAAGTTTATCTAAACCTAAATTAAAAGCTTTTAAAACTACGGGCGCTGCTTTTTCTTGGCTATTAAAATCGTTCCCTGGTATTTCCCCAAACTCATCAGACATTGTTTCTGTATTTTTAGGGTCCATAGAAATGTTGTCACCTGAACTGTAGTTTGATAACTTATCAAATGTTCTCTTTGTAGCAAAACCTTCATCTCCTCCGTACTCTGGATTTGGAATCATTTTACCGTTTGCACCCTTTATTTCTTTTGCGGTAAAGTCCATTCCTGATTCTAAAGCTGCATCATAAAAATCATCAAATGACAAGTTTTCCATTGCGCTTCTTGGAATTAATTCTCTATATATTTTTCGAGCAATATCTTTACTTTTTAAAGGTCTTGACATATCCAGTACATTTGTTTCAGGATCTCTAAAGAATTTATCTATTTGTTCTGATTTGTTTTTACCCTTTACTGTTTTATCAATAATTATCTGAGTTGAATTTCTATCAATGCTATTAATTTTAGTATTTCTATCTGTGTAATTATCTGAATTCAAAAACCCCTGATTCATGTCAGTTATTCTATCTTCAGAAACAGCAGCACCCTCATTAGCAAAGCCAGTTATTACAGAGTTTATATCTCCAAAATAAGCTTTTTGCCTATCTCTTAACTTCCTGTCGTCTCCAGTCGTTTTTGTTTCTTGTTGTCCTGAAGCTCCTTTAGTTAAACTTTCTACGTGAGCTATTTGAGATTCAATTTCTGTATCAGCTAAAAGACGAGCCTCTTTTACTTGCTCCTCGTTTAATTCTATTTCTGGTCTCGACCCACTGTTGTCTGCTTTTATCCAGTAACTATCTTCTAGACCTGGATTGTTCTCTCTAAACTCCTCTATTGTTTGCGCGTATTGATACCCGCCACTGTTAAATAAAATTTGACCAGCGTTTTCATTTGACCTGTCACCTACTCTTCCAGTAATTGTATCAATTTGTTTTTCTTTCCACTGATCGTAAGTTATTTTTTTACCCTTTAAGTCTGTCCCAAATTGTCCAAATTGTCTAAAATCAGATACGGTGTTAATAGCTCCTCCACCAGTTAAAACATTATAGTTTGGGCCACTAACAAAAGCCTTTATTATTTGACCAACCTTAGATGTAATACCCTTAGTTGCATTTTTTAAATCAAACCTATCTTGCTGGTACTTCATCAGGTCGTTCATTGTATTAGGACTCTGATAAGCAGACTTGTTTTTATAGTAGTCAGGCATAACATTGTAAGAACCACCCTTATCTTTACCCATGGTAACTAACTGGAGTTGTCCATTAATAGGATTAGACCATATTTTTTTATTCTTTAAATTACCTAAAGCACTTGTTAAGTTGTTTTGGTATATTTCTAAACCACCTGCCTTTGGACCTAAAGTGCCTTCAGCAATTTTTAGTCTTTCTTTAGCTACGGTAGCCCATTGATCCCATCCCTTTACGGCAGTATTTAAACTAGCATACCCGTTTTTTTGTTGCTGCATAAAAAGCTTGTAGTCCTTTGGTTTAATTAAACCACGCTTTAACATATTTGATTGAACTCTCAAGGCCTCAACAGACATACTAGAACCATTAATAAGTAGACTTGCTGCGTCTTGATTATTCGTTCCTTCGATCTTACTCAACTGCTCCATTGAGTTTTGAGTCTCAGTATCTATTGCATCTTTTCTACCTTGTCTTTCGTCTCTTATGCTTTCAGCTGTTTTTGTTAAATCACCGGCAATTTTATTCCAATCAACTTGAGTGCTTTCTACGTTTCTTTGAGCGTAAACAGAGTATTTATTTGCACCCTGTGGTATATTATTATTTTCTGCCATAAGTTGTGTTATTGAAAAATAGAGAAATCAAAATCAGCATATTTATTATCCATAAATCCCTGTGTTTGCTGTTTACTGTACTGTTGATCTAGTAATTTTTGTCGCATTGCTGGTCTACCCATTGGGGTAAAAATCGTTTCTGCGAACAAAGAAGCTTTTTGTGGATCGTAATTTGCTCCCTTGGTATTGTATTTATTAAATAAGGTAGAATCCGGATTAGGGTTTGCTGATTGAATTCTTGTCTGAGCTAGTTGCTCTGGAGTAAGTCCATCTAAAAACTCATCCGCTCTTCTGTCGTCGGCTGAGGTACCATACAGTGGAGCTAAAGAACCTACAGCTCCTGCAACTTGTCCAAGACCTTGAAAAGCACCCTGCATTGCACTTGTTTTAGCCTGCGCTGCATCACGAGACATCTGTGACTTATCAGCAGCAGCACCTACTAGCATATCTTTTTGATCGTTATTTATAGTCTGCTTTGCCTCCGCCTGGTACTTATCCAAATCATACATCCTGTCTGCCAAAGCATTACGAGTATTTTCGTTTGCATCCGTAGTTCCAACATTGACTCTTCCAACTCCAGCCGCTAAATTACGAGCGTCTCCTTCTTGTAGTGACTGTATAATCGCATTCTGATTCGCTGTGTTTTGGTCAAATTCTTTTCCAAAAGCAGACAATGGAACGTTTAATGTTTGTGCGTAATCTATCTCAGCTTTCTTTTTAGCCTCTTCCATTAGCTTGTCCGTTGCAGCTAATCCTTCAGCCTCCATTTCAGCAGCGTCTGATGCCTGCTTAAAACTCATTCCCATTGCGGCAAGACCTGTGGCTGCGCCTATTACTGCTGATGTTACTAATGCCATATTATAATTTTTTTATCATTTCCTTGTTATAATTATCTGCCTCAGTATATCCATTATTAATGTAATTGGATATTAAAGATTTAGACTTTATTAAAGCGTATGAATACTTACATCCATTTAATTTTAACGTATTAGTCAATGTTTCTATCAAAAGGTCTAACGCTTCTTTTCGCTTTACTCTGTCCTTGTACTCAAAATTAGAAACAATCCAGTCGCACCAACCTACTTTAGAGTTTGTAACGTAAACATATCCTGCACATACAGGTATGTCTTTATCATAAACAACAAAACCTCCTTCTCCATTTTCTGGTAAGAAATCTCTACTAGGTGGCACCCATCTCCAGTCCTTCCACCACTTACACAAAACTTCATCGTAATCTGTATTGTTTAATTTCCTTATTTCTAATTGCATATTACAAATATACTGATTTTCTATGGATTACTTTTCATCACACTACTGCCGACAGAAAACAACTCAACAGGAACAGTTGAATTATTTGTTAACGTAAACTCCATGTAGTAACCTCTAGCTCCATGTGACTCAGCAACAGCGTTTTTAATGTACGCAATGTACTGCCCGATAACAGGTACTTCACCTGGTGGTTGTGGAGCGTTTAGAATCGTAACACTTGTTGACCCGATAGCCGTAACCTCCCCCGCCAAGACTGGAACACCATCTATTTCTCCATTAAGAATAGTGGCAGCAAACACAGAGTCTCCAATACTAATAACCGAACCTGTTTTTACTGAAAAATCAATTATACTTTTATTTCCAGAAGCAGCGGTAACAGCATTACAAACACCAATACCATTTGCTGATCTTGCCCTCCAGTTTATCGTGTTTGAATTGTTCCTTAAAAAACTAAACCACTCACCTTCTTTCTGCACAAAATAAGTTTCTAACATTGAACCCGGACTACCGTCGGTTAAATCGGTGGTTAAATTAGTACAGTCCCAAGCAGCATTTGAAGTATCATTCGACGTTGTTGTCGATTCATATGATATGGTTTTAAATAGTTTAATTGATTGAGTTGGCTGTGGATTAAACACACTCGTAATCAAAGAATCAAACTGTTCTCCGTAAAAATTATTACGTGTTTCATTTGCATTATGCTTGTAAAGATTCCCACCGCTAAAGCTATAAAAAAAGCTATTCATACCTATCATGTATTGAGGTATGAAGCTATAGAAAGATGGAAATCCCTTTGCTGAATTACTGTACGAAACGGTACTATTTGAACAATGTAAAGACATATTTTTTTATTTATTTTTTATGGGCATACGTAAATAGTCTGGATAACACCTGACGCGTTTACTATTCCTGTAGTTG
>TARA_R110002153_G_scaffold53726_6_pt1 | contig 11044 bp, 15 predicted proteins | sample TARA_R110002153 | Tara Oceans TARA_R110002153 (sample SAMEA4398193) | marine metagenome | biome: Polar Biome; feature: [SRF] surface water layer (ENVO:00010504); material: water (ENVO:00002006), including particulate matter (ENVO:01000060) such as... | depth 5 m
TCAGCCCAGTTAACACCCTTCAACCAAGTGCCTTCGCGGTTACTACCCTCATTCTTATCAATCTGAATAGCTTTCTTAGCCTCTTCCCACCAAAAACTACGTACTTGTTGTAATTGATCTTTAGAGTAATGAGAGTCATCATCAGTATCAAAGAAGATACCAGTAAAAGGTACATCACATTTATTATCTTCAATTTGCTCTGCTACAGTGTATACCTCTTTACGAGTCTTAACATCTTGGATAGCAGTAGGGTTCTTGATTTTAATATTGTAATAAGTTTTACCATCGCTCTCGTTACGAGTCATTACAACTTCCCAATTACAAGTAGCTTGTACTAAGTAAGAAATATCATGTCCATTGTCTTGGTAGTCTTGTAATGTACCACAAGCAGTAGTGATCTTGTATTTGATATCTTTATCACCAAACTTCCCAGTTTTCCAATTAACCTCATTAGATATCTGACGTTCAAAAGCGTTCTTAAACTTACCATTGTAATCAATACGCAGAGGTTTAAGGTTTTCACCTTCTTCCTCAGAAGCAGGATGACTATTGTGATCAACTTTGATCTCAGGAAAGTCTACACCTAACACTAATGACTCTTGAGGGTCTTGATTCCAGAAGATTTTACGTGTACGGACTTGCTTACCTTTATCATATTCATCTACCCACTCATACCAGTTGTTAGGGAACTTCTCTAAACGAGCTAATTCCTCAGCAGAGTGTTCTTCATCATCAGATGGCACAGGTACATTAGATTTCATTGAGAATGGAGGTAAGGGTTGATTTCCTAACTCCATAATGAAATTCACTACACCAATTACATCAGCAGACTTAACCTCACGTCCTTTTGCATCAATAATTGCATCTACATCGAATGCATCCCATACGTGTTTATTATACGTATCCCACTCTTCACCACCAATACTACTTCCACCACTGTTTACTGTTTCTACTTTTTTACTAAAACCCATAACTATTATATCCTTTACGGTCGAATTATTTTATATGTACCAAATTATTAAGGTACTCTTTTAAGTTTAATTTAGGTCTCCACCTTATTTTGTAGTTTAGATAGTCTACTTCTATATTCCCTCCATCAGGAGGGGAATTGGCTTACCCTGCCAGAATCGAACTGGCAACTAAAACTTAGGAGGTTTTTGTTATATCCATTTAACTAAGGGTAATTACTGATGTATATAAAGAACGTACCTATTAAAGTAAGTATTTTCTTTATATACATTGTAGGATAATTATATATTATACTTTACTCAAACTCCTTGTCAACTAGATTTTTAAAATTTTCTTTAGATAACCAACCTAACTCCCCTGTATAACTATTCTTCTCTACCCAGTACAAATTCCAATCCTTATCATAGAAAGCTACTACATTAGCTTGCATAGTAATTTCCGATTAATTTATTTTATGATAGAGTCATTATTACATAACTCTACGGTAAAGTAAACTATTTATTTCCCCTCAAATATATACCTCACTACAGCCAATAAAATTAGTAACTCTATATTTTTCACCAAGATTGTTAGTGTGTACAGAGCCTTCTTTAAATTTTTGAGAAATGTGCATGTTCACCTCGTTGTATGTTTAGTTGTGCCAGTGAGTAAATTATACATGGTACCTTAAAAAGTACAACAAGTATTTTTAATTAATTTGAAATGACACTTACAGTTTACATAAATGCATATATTGATAACTATAGTGTACAAATACGTAATACAATAAACAAGGGTAATTTGTGAGGAGAGTGTATATAGAAGAGAAAATTTAAGCTATAGTGGAGACTATGGTATCAAATTTTAGGTAAAAGAAAACCCCGTCACCTATGAGGTGAAACGGGGTGTTAATAATAATAATTTATTAAAACAAACAGAGGATCGTTGTCAAGGATTATTTTGGGTTAAATTACAAGAAACTTCTAACAGGAACTAAGGTAGCTACAGTTTCATCAAAGTCACCTAAACAATCTAAATACTGTAGAGTAACTTCAATACGACCTCTACTATCAGGTAATCCTACCTTACTACCTGTAATACCTTGCTCTATGTAATACTGATAATCTGCTATAAACTCCTCATCAAGTAATAGCTGATCTAGTTTATCCAAAGACAAGATGATATTAGTATTACACTCAGAGTAGCAGTGAGTAGCTGTAGCCATATAAAGTGCATATAATTGCATAATTTTAATCTCCTTAATTGTATATTTTCAATAAAGCTAAGTATATACAAGTAAAACTCAGATAGCAATATTTAATTTGATATAATTGATTTAAATTAAGTATGGTATAGAAATGAGAAAACCCCAACACAATTAAGTGCATGGGGTTTTGGTAGGTTGGACTGATTATATTAAAAGTTTTCTAGTTCCCCATGTACTTTAAAGTCTCCCAGAGGGTTTCCTTTCCTTATTCTCACACAGAGGTTGTTGGCATTTTCCAAAGACATTCTAGTAGAGATTTGTACATAGCAGTCTAAGTCTTTACTGAATTCAACAACAAAGAAACTCAGAATTTGTAAGTTTAAATCTCTTTCCTCTGAAGTACCTTCTGATTTGTACATAACATTTGTCTCCTTTTGAGTTAAGTTTCCATTCTTGCAACCATAGTAACTGAGGTTAGACTTGGTTGCAAGGGTTTTTATGTTATTCATATTCTTCGTCAATAGCATCGGTTAACTTAACACGAGACCTTTTATTTACAATGGAACTTAGACTAGTTCTTGGTACATTAAAAGCTCTAGCTGTCGCACCAACTTTACCTGTTTCTTTGTACATTCTGTACATCTGAGAAACAAATTCATCGGATTTAACATCTATTTTAGTTTTATGTACTGTCCTATTAACCATCTGACCAGCTTCATGAGCTTTTCTTATGTTTTCACTACTTGACACCCATTCGAGATTGACCTGTGTATTATTAGTTTTATCGCCATCTATGTGATTTACTTGTGGGAGTTTATATGGGTTAGGTATAAATACTTCTGCAACAAGACGATGTATATATCTGTTATACTGATTACCTAATTTTCTTAGTGGTATCCTTCTATAACCATTACCATTACAACCATCTTTAAGAATTTGAATATTCTTTAATCTGCTTCTATAATTAGGTACTGTTTTATTTATTAGTCTTCCTAAGTTACTAATCTGATATATATCTTCAAAACCAAGAACATCTTTCCAAACCTCACCTTCTAAAGATAACTTTTCTTTACTACCTTCAAAAGAATTAATACACCATTCATTCATTTTCTATCTCCATAAGATAAAGTGTCTTAGCTTTAGCCCACATTAGCCACTTATCTATATTTTTCTTATTAAACCATCTCAACATCTGTCTATTAACAGAGTTGATAGTTGTGTCACCAGAACGTAGTCTTTCTAGAATCTCATCAGAGTCTTTGTAAGCCATTTTTGCACTCCTCCCTACTAGTATAATATGTATAAAGTCTTTTGTCAAGACCTAATGGGTAGCTAAGTAAGTATTTCCTACCTTAAAACCACCATCAAGATTGAAAGGAAATAATACAGGAGTACTATTACCGAATAAGTCAGGGTTATTCTTATGCCACTTGTAACACGCCTCACTTGCATATTTATAAGCCTCACACATCAGTTGCCCTACTTCATCAGCATCTTTTGTACAAGACTCTACTAAAAATTCATCCATTCTGTTATAGAGTTCGTTACACTCTCTATCATTTCTGATAGTGTCGGACTATATCACAATCCTATTAAGGATTCCCCCCGTTTCGATTCCACTTGGAACCTACTTCCTTTCGGAATAGTCTCTGCACGTTCTCTGGTAAGAGCTTCGCTCAGGATTGCCTACGACTTTACGTTTAGGTTTCCCTGAATTAGAGGGGTTCTTCGAGACAACTTACGCTGCCAAGCCACAATGTTGTTTATGGTAATCTAATACTTTAAAAGCATCATATTCTCTTTTTAGTAGTTCTTTTTCAAAGTAATTAACAGCTACTTTCTGACACGCTGCTTCTGTACCCTGTATAATATAATTAATGGATTTATGATCACTTTTACAAAAAATCCAGTAACCAAAAGGAAGAGGTATATACCAACCGTTTCCTCTTTTATATTTTTTCTTACTCTGTTTTAGATGAGATACTACACCATCCAAACCAATATTAGCTAAGAAGGCATTCTTTTTTTCTTCTCCAAGATGTTCAGGTATATCTAGTGTTGTAGCTACTTTCTTACCAGAAGCGCCAAATATAGTAGCAAAGCTACCCCCCTTACTCTTTTTACGCCTTAACGCAATAGAGTGTATCAAGGTGGGGTCTTGTGACCTGATAGCTTCTTTCCACTCTTCCTCAGATACTAAGGTGAAAGCTCTTGCATTAAAGCAGTGAGCAGATTCACCAACATAAACTTCCTTACCATTTTCATCTTTGACAACTTCTTGTCCAGAAGCTACCGCATCATAATATTCAAAGTTGTTAGCATAGTAGGCTGCTATACCTAACTGTGCAGACTTCATATCGCAGCCCACTAGGACACGTCCTTCTGGAGCAATTAAACTATTGCGTATAGCTTCTCCATGTAAAGCCCCTTCCCCTGCAGCATTAACCCAAACCCTATGACTAGACCTAGATGTACTTGTTGCAAAGTTATTAACACCACAAGGTAATCTTCCATCTTCTCTCACATAAGCCAGTAATCCTTTGTGTTCTGGGTCTTTAGGGTTACTTAAAAATCTCCTCCTATGTATGGTGGTGTTATACTCCCCGATTTCCTTACCTATATCACCTGTGATCTGGTCATAATCTTTCTCACCTACTTTCGGTGATGTGACTATAGGACTACCCGCTTTAATCCTCATATGTAATTGATTCTCTGGTGCAGCTTTATGCGGGTAACTCACTACCATTGTTTTATCTGCCCTAACAAATTGACCATCTGAGTCTTTCTTTAAGTTCCACTCCTCTACAGATTTTAATCCTGCATAACGTATGAGATATGCTTTTACTGCGTCATGTTGTGTAAGCTTACTTGGTGAAAAACCTACCTTAGTGTGCGGCGCGCAGATAATATCTGTATCTTCTGGTTCGACTTCAAAGTATTTACAAGTACTAGCATTCAATACCTTATCCTCTATCACCACCTTCTCTATATCCCAGTCTTTAGGTTTAGTATCTGGATGGTTACTCTTAATCCAAGCAGTAAGATCTTTCTTCTTAGTGTATCTAGGACTTGCACCGTAACTGATATTAAAACCTGAGTAAGAGTTCACTTTTTCAACCTTATGGAAATTGACACTAGGTTTATAATAAGGCTTAACAGGTTGTACTTTAGTTTCCCCTGCTCTTGTCACTTCTTCTGTTTCATCAGGAGGTATATTAGTGTAGCCCAGTATCCTCATCAACTCGCTTCTAGGTATCTTAGTAGAGTTAACTTTTATAGTAGGAGGGAGAATAGGTTCAATCTTATTAGCTAGAATCTCTGTTCTCTCATCCCAATCTTCAATACATTTCTTCATATGAGGTACATCAGCTAAGACACCTGCTAACTCTTGGAAAGCACAACCTCTTGCATATTCATTCTCTATTTTTAAAGCTTCTGTAAAATCAATACCTAATTTGGAGAGTTTAGCAGCCTCTACTTTTAAATACTGATAACAGTACTTTTGAGTCTTAGTATCAACGATACAACGATGAAGCATAAAAGCATTCATTTTGGTGAAATCTTCCACAGGAGGTTTCTTATGTCCCTGCATCAAAGAGTAATTAAGTAAACCGTGTGCGGATTTAGCACCTCTTTTTTGTGGTCTATCAAACCACTGCACTTTAGATTGAATAAAGGTATCCCACCATACCTCTTCTGGTATTATACACTTTTTCCATATCCTCTCTATAAGTAATCTATCATATGTCTGTGTGTTGTGTATAGAGAGTCTACTACCATTTTTACCTGCTAGATACCAGAAACGTACACCTTCTAATAAAGTACCTGTACGAGGAGGTATTGTGTACTCAATCCCATCATCTACCACAACAGCATTATCAAATTCAGGGTAATCGTGGAATAAGAAAACCTCATCAGTTTCATCATCTCTTGAACAAATACACCAAACATCTTCTGAGGTTTTGACTACATCAAGAAAGCCTCGTGCCTCTACATCACTATGAAGTATCCTGTGGGTATATTTATCTTTACTTGGTATAGCCATTTGTCCTCCTATTTATTTAGAACAACTCATTATCCATTATATCTGGCTTGGGTTGTTCTTTTTTATTACCTTTCTTTTTAAAACCAGAAGATTTTTCTTTATCTTCGTAATATTCCTTATCAAAACTAGATATAGTTAGATCATAACCCTCTGGTAATTTCTCAGGGTTATCTTGGAAGTATTGATCTCTGTCATATACTTGCCTAGTTTCTACATCGTAGTACCATACTCCAACTTGCCCCGTAATACCACCACGACATTTAGGTAAATCTACGTAAGTAGAGTTTTTCTCTATGTCATCTTTAGCCATCTTGTTACGGTTAATAACAATATTTATAGCAGCAGATTGTACAAAAGCAGAACTACCTAGTGCGTCAAACTCTGTTGACTTCTGAGGAACACCATCCCTGTTAGGCGGTGGCTTCCTAGTGTGTAAAACATTAATTATAGTGACGCCAGTTTTTATCAAATTCTTCTGAAACATCATATGGTCAGATTGTTGGTCATTACTTAGCCCTCGTAGTATGTCACTTAGTACATCAATAATAAGGATCTTACAACCATGTTTCTTTATTAAACATTCCATTTGTTTCTCTAAGAGTTTTATATCTCCCTCTCTTTCATCAAGTATATGCCATCGTGGTTCACCATAATCATCTACCCATAAATCATCACATGCCGCTTGTGTGTCTTTTTGTTTCAGGAAAGATAATACTTCTTCTCCTGTACCAAAGAAAGATAAATTCTTACCTAAATGTAAGGATAGCATGTCCAAGGAATATTGACCTGCTGTTGCCTCTAATGATACAACACCTGTACGTTCTGGCGCATTAAACATCCAATAGTACTCCATACCATTAACATGCGTAGATTTACCACATGATGTATCACCAATGATATTTATAATACGTCCTTGTAGAAAACCACCATTAGTAGCCTTCTCTAAACATTTCATATACTCAGGTAGCTTAATACGAGGACGTAGTAATTCCTCCTCGATATACTCCATCGCTCCAGTAGAAGCCATAATACCATTAGCTATTATAGGTTTGGCATTATAGAAATCACTAAGGAATTGCTTCTCCTTTTCTTTTTGTAGCATAGCATTAGCATCTTTACCCGACCAAGAGGCTATCTTTACTTTTTCCTTGGGGAGCACCTCTGCTATTTCTAGCATTGCCTTGTTACCTACATCATCATTGTCTAAACCTAATATGATGTTTTCAAATTGATTAAGAAAATCATACTGCGCTCTGATCTGTTTTATAGCAGAAGACTCACCTGTGGTACAACTAACTACTGCCATAGGTGCGTAATCTTTTTGTCCTTTTCGTATTTGATTATCACGTAGCATTTGGAAAGCAGCAGCTTTGTCTTCCTCCCCTCCTACTATAAGGATATCTCTGTGATTTTTGTAATCCTTGAATTTGACTTGACCAGATAATTCACAAGATAATCCTGTCAAACCTAATTTTCCGTATCTAAAATCTTTGGGGTGGTTGCGGCACTTATACCCAGTAACCTTACCATCTTTAGTCTCAGGGTAGTATCTTGCAGTAACTTCTCCGTTTTTGTCTAGCTTAGATAAATGACCAAAAAATTGTGAGTATTCATCTTTTATTCCTCTATAATTACCGCTTGTATAGCCCGTAGATTTTATAAAAGATACAACTTCTTTCATCTCCATAGGTTTTGACTTAGGTTTCTTCTCAAAAGGTTTACGTTTTGTCACAACACCACCTTCTACCCCTAGTTCTCCTCCCATAGAGGAGTTGTGAGTCTGTTCCATAGTAAAGCTTTGGTTACAACTATAACAATACGCATCATAATACACTTCACCGTCAGTAGTCTCATTACCCTCATGCTCGTAACAAGCCATAGCATCCGAACTATAACAATCTTTCTTACCATCTACTTCATTAGCAATACATGGGAAATGTCCAATCATACTCCCCGCATCAAACTCTTTCTCACTCATCTACTTCCCCTTATCAAGAGTTATGTTAAAATTGTTAAATCCAACCCTCGCTTTTCTAAATTAAATTAAAACCCTTCATTTTCCGTTCGATTTCACTTAGCTCTTTTCTTTTGCAATCAAGCAAGCCTGTTAATCTTCGTTTCTCTTCTAAGATGGTTTCTTCATCACAAGGGATATCCCCTTTAAATGTAATGTTGCCTACATCCATAGTGTACCCTCCCAAAGATACCCATTCTTCTGCGTAGTCCATCTCTAAAATACATTCATTCAAATCAATCTCTACGAACTTACAATCCTCTACATGTAACTCAGTTTCATTATGTGGGAAATCTACTAAAATACCATGTCGGGTCTTTTGTTGAATTAGTTTTACGTCAGAAATAACCTGTTCAATAGTCCCTACATCTATTGAGCTTGATAGCACTTTAACGGTCAGTATATCCTCTTCAAAATCACTATTATCCTGTACTGCAGTGATACTTCTCTCTAAGGAGTTGATACTTCTTTGTACAACCTCATAAGATGTTATAAGGTTTTTAATACCTTTTAAGTTTTCAATCATTAATAGTTACCTCTAGTCGTTTAATAGCTTTTAAGTAGTACACATCACTTATACTAGGTTTGCCCTCAAGAGTAGGACTGAGAATACAATTATAACCTGACGGTTGCCCACAAGTCAAGAACCCTGAGTAAAATATATAAGTTGAGATTGTATTATTCTCACTGAAAGCTGCTTGTACTTCGTAATATTGACGCTCTCTCCAACCGAACATAGGAGGGACAACACCTCTTTTTATACCTAAATCTTTACAAGTTGCCATCTAAGATTCCCACCTTATTCTTCTGGTCTAGTACAACCTCTAATCGTCGCTCTAATGCAATCCTAGCGTTCTTTGCTTCTATATGTAACCAATATAACTCTTTATCGTCCAATAGGTTAGAATCCTCTGTTTCGAGCCACTGGTCAACAGACCAGAACAAATCTTTCCTTAACTTACTTGACATAATCACTATCTCCTTCGTACTGAATACAGTCTGGGTTCATACAAACTAGTATATCGTTGTATTTAGTGTCAGAGTGTAACACCTCTTTACAACTCTGACAAGCAGGTTCTTCACATAAAGGACTCATCACTTGATTGTTATAAGTCCGTATATCATCTGGCATATTATACATAATAGACCTGTCCTATTCTGTAGTAGAATTCTTCAAAGTAGATAACTCACTTTCGAGGGTAACCATATCTGCAAGGATATCAATCTCCTCTTCTCGAATACGTACTAACTCATCATTGAGTAGTGTCAGCCTAGAGCGTAATTGCTGCTTCTTACCTGCTTTATCTTCTTTGTTGTATAAATCATTCATACCTTAATCCCCTCTTTACGTAACATCTCATAAGATTCTTCATAAGACTGTGTAGTTGCATTTTTATATAGTGTAGCACGAATAAGTAACTCTGTCATAGGAATATTAACTCTAATTACAGAAACAATAATATCAGGATTAACTCTACATAAACCAAGATAATTATGATGTCCATCTAGTAAATAGTTATCACTACTGATGATCAAAGTCTTAACTTTCAAATTATTAATATGTTCTTCAAAGTATTCCTGCTTCTGTAATACTTTCTCCATCATATAACTATCTTGTGTAGGTTTGATATCTCCTACATGCATGATAACTCTCTCTGAGCTTACAGGCAGAGATTGTACAAAATCCATAATATGTTTAGTTGCAATCTGGGGCATGATCTCCCGAGGAATACCTAAACTCCTACCTCCGAACTTTCTAATATCTTTGTCTTTAATATCTATCACATTGTTCATCGTTTATTAGCCTCGAAATAATCATCAAAAAGATGCCCTGTACCTTCACAAGCACTACACTCAGATAGTGGTTTATTAATATAAGTAATCAACTCTTCCAAGTATTGCTCTACTGTATCTGCCAATTCTTGTAAACTATCACCTTTGAAACCAGAAATAGAAGTGTATCCTTTATATCTTCTCTCAGCATGTGTCATCTCAAATACCTGTTCAAGCTTGTGTGTAACCTTATTAGTAGTAAACCTAGGCTTAGCATAGCTTTTCCCATTACTTTTAGTTTGTTCCTTAGAAATCATTATAGGTTTCACAGCAATCTTCTTCTTAACTGTAAAGCAGAAGTCGTAGTCACTAGTGACAGTAGCCCACTTAGGGTCAATATTATTGTTCACATAAGTACGTATAATATTGTAAGTTTGTACAGATGTCAAACTACAAGCTTGGTTATGAATCAACAAATCACTCGTTAACATCTGAGATAGTTCAGAGTAGGAAGCTATACCACTTAAATCTATTTCTTTAGTTCCTTCGTGCTTCCACTTAGTCTTATACACACTATACTTAGTTTTACTAGGTAAGTCCATTTCTTTTGAAGATATATCCCCTAGAAAGGTCACCTCAATCTCTTGATCTTTAAAGTAATCAGGTTTAGTGTCCCACACTCTCTCATAGAAGCTACGGTATTCAAAGTACATACACTCTTCACTCATATAGTACTGCCACTCATCATCATCATAATATTCACTTGCTTCGTCCGTAGTAAGAGTCTTAGGTATTAACTTAGCTACCACATCAGGTGTGTTTTCTTTCATAGTCCAATGGTAATTGTAGGTCTCTCCTTTAGTTTCAAAAGAGACAGTTTTAAGCTCAGTCTCACCTTCGATAAATACCCACGAAGCATGATGTGTTTTCTGAGGTAATTTATTATTAATTTTAAACAACCCAGAAGTACGTATCAAATCTCTTCGGTTTAAGTAATCTATGATACTTCTTGCAACGTAAATACCCTTATCTGATTTATAATAATCTAATTTCATTT
>TARA_R110002153_G_scaffold19082_2_pt1 | contig 11042 bp, 4 predicted proteins | sample TARA_R110002153 | Tara Oceans TARA_R110002153 (sample SAMEA4398193) | marine metagenome | biome: Polar Biome; feature: [SRF] surface water layer (ENVO:00010504); material: water (ENVO:00002006), including particulate matter (ENVO:01000060) such as... | depth 5 m
CATCATGCCCGTTCCTGTTCTTTTTGGTCTAGCTGAAAATGGATATTCGTCTGTAGGTACAACGGCTGTTGTACCACCAATAGTGCTTGGTTGTTCACGATTACCATAAAAAGTATTTTCTGATAATACTAATATATCAAAAAGATTTGCCATTTCTTCTAAATGTGTAGGTTCTTTTTTAGTATTATAATAAAAACTATTTTTTGATGTAATATCTAACTTAAAATTATTTTTTAAAGTCCATTCTTTAAGTTCTTTAGATGGATAACCTTTTATGTAGTTTATAGTTGGTAATAATGTTAGCCTTTCTAATTTTTCTTGTATAGAAATATAAGTTTTAGGTTTGATGGGTTTTAATCCTTGACCTAATTGGGGGTATAAGTGAATTTCATTCCCCAAAGGATTTCCAGCCGCTATATTAAAAAGTTCTTCTATACTATCTAATTGTTCTTTTAATATTGTTGGTTTTTTTAACACCTTAATATTTTCTTTAATTATTTTTAAAACGTCTTTCTTTTTCATTATTTTCTATTTTTTCGTTTTATTTCTAATTTTACTTCTTTTACAGCTTTTTTAATTATTTCACTTAATTGATCTGGTGTAATAGTAGGTAGTGATGGAGGGGTAAAATCAATAGGTTCAGTTTGTACTGGTTCTGGGTTATTTGGTAGAGTAGTTGGTTCATCTTTTGTTTCTCTAAAAAAGTTAATTTTTTCCCCATTTGCATCATATAAGTAAGTAGTTTCAATTTTTTCTAATTCATTATCTGTATATAGGTTTTCATCTATTTCTCCTTCTATCCAACCTATAGCTAATAAATTAGATTTTTTATATTTATAGTCTTTTAAATTTCTTTCGAATTCTAATTCTTCTGGTGTTTTTTCGTCTGGGTTAAAAATTCCTATTGGTTCTAATTTGAATTTATTTAACTTATCATCTTCATCTCCTGGATTGGATACTTTCATTTGAGTTCCTCCAGCTTGAACACAAGTCATATTAACATTATTACTATATTCACAATACCCACTAGGTCCATCATTCGCAGAGCTAACCCAGGATTTGTAACCATACCCCTTCCCATTATACCACTTGTAAGGGACTGAATTTACTGTTGAATAATAATCTGTACCTGGAGCTCCACAATAACCACTATGAGCTTTAACCTGATGACCAACTTGAGGGAATTCATTTCCAAAACCTGGTGCAGGTGTACCATTACCCCAACCACCACCAGTACTAGGGTACCTAACATGATAACCATTCTGTTGTAGGACCTGAGCTTGAAAATAGCAATTATTTCTCCTACCTCTACAACATTCATCATAAGCATTTCCACCAATGTCCACTGTCCATTGGAAAAAGTCTGCTTCAGTTCCATTAGGGTGTTGAGATTGGAAATGGTCCTCCATATTATCACAAGCGGCGGGCCCATAACCCCCCCATAAAGAACAAGGGCTAACGAAAGAAGGTGGAGTACAGCAGGCATCACTAACAGGCCCTGATGAAAATTGCCCCCCATCTGGTAAACCATCATTATTATCATCACAACCCATATAATCAACATCATAATTTTGATATCCTTCATTATTTCCTCCATAAGGGTTGGGGAAGGTTGTAGTACCATCTGCACATCCAATTATATTTGAATAATCACAACATGAATAAGTGTTAGGATCGGCATAGTCTAAAGTTACTGGTTGACCTTGTCCTGCTGTTTGAGTTGAAGTAGGAAGTTGTCCTGAAAGGCATCCTATATGGTCAGGATCATAATTATTTGCTAATGGGTCTGTACAACCTGCTGCTGTAGCATAATCACAACAAGTAAAATTAGTTGGATCTGGGTTTCCATTTGAATCAGGACACCCAATAGCTGTTGGTATTATTCCTGTGTTCCAAGAATTTGCGTTTCCATAAGCATTGTTTCCTAAAACATAATTGTCTGCATTTGGGTCTACACAACCATAAAATACTGTCCACATTTGAGGGGTACAACATTCTGCATTTAATTGAGAACCTATAGAGGGAACTGGGTTAAGTGGTGCACCTACAGCATAATTATCTAGTTGGTCATATGTGTGGTTAACTGTAATATTACAACCAATACAATCATCATCAAAAAACTCTGTCCAGGTTCCTGCTGGTATTACTGCATTTGAAGGTATATTTGAAAATTGTTGTAGTTCTAATATATCTCCTGCATTTATATCATTAGGAAATTGTGCTAATGAACAACAACATTCAAAACCTTCTGGTGGTGATGGTTCCCAAGATTGTTGGGTAGGTTCATAAGGATTATCACAATCAGTATCACAAGGGACGGATATCCATTCTACCCCTAAATCCTCACAATGGTTAGCATTTATTTGGGGTCCTGAAGGCCAACTTTGTCCCATAGCAACACTATATTGTACTATTTCTCCTGTTTCTTTATTTCCACAACAATGAGATCTTTCATTAGTCCTAATAGGATTCTCAACCTCTTGCATTCTTTCATAATCACATTTACATGTAAGTGGATTCCATGTTCCTGGTATATGTAATATAAAAACTGTATGGCCTGGATGACCTGTTTTAGGTGGACATCCTGCTGGGGGAGGAAGAGGACAGGGGTGTTCTGGGTTTATAGGTTGGTTAGTATCACAATTAACTAATAAATCTCCACTTGGGTTGTTTACTGGATCATAAGGATTAGGACAAAAACAAGGATGTCCTATTTCTAAATCAACTGTTCCCCACCCACCTAAAGGATTAGGATGTGGAGGAATTGGATGAAGTGGATTTTGATAAGTTGCATTATTTTGTGGTTGAGCTAATTGCTGTTGAGGAGAAGAAGTAGCTTGTTGTATTTGGTTGTTTTGTTCTTTAATATTATTTTTAACAGGACTTACAGGCTCTCCAGCAAAATTACTAGATCCTATCCCCGTACCTGGTCTTACAAATTTATCATCAGGAATTGGAGGGAATATTGGAGGTGTTGAATATGATATACAACAATGATTATCAGGACAAGGTTCATAAGTACAACATGGATTTAAATCATCTGATGGATCATTATTAGGAAGAGATTGACCTGTTATTACAAATGAATCAGGTGTACCGTCTTGTGGGTTTACATCACACCCTATATTATTAGTAGTAAAGAATCCACCACCTATACCAAAAGCAGGATCTTGTGCACCAAAACCAGCACTACAATTAATACCTGGAGTAGGTGCTAAAGTAGTTGTTGTCCATACTCCAAAAGAGCTCTCCTCACAGTAAGGATTCCATTCTCCTGAATCTGGACATCCTAATTGGTAATTACAACAACTAAGATCTGTTGGATCTAGTTCTGCAAAATCATAAGTAGTCGAATTTAAATTTGCCCATTGTGGGAAATTTGTATTTGCTTGAGATAAAATATCTGAAACTCCTCCTTGAACATAAGTAGTATAATCAGTACAATCATATGTTGGACTTGCTACAGAACCACAACCACCATTATCTATACTACCTAACCCTGTTGATTGTCCGGGAACTGTTCCTGTTGCTAAAGGATCATTACAACCTTTTTTATAAGCACAACAACATGTATTTAATAATGCAGCTCCTGTATTTAGTCCGTTTGGTGTTCCATCATCAGAGCAAAAGGTTCTAGGGTTATTAATATCTGTAATTGTATTTGTCCATGTTGTAGGATCATCATATTTTATTTCAGTTAAACCATTATTAGAACTATCCGTATTATTATTAGCATGAGTACCTGCGTTTATAGCTTCAGGATCATTACAACCTAAATAGAAACAACAACTAACATCGTTAGAATTTACTATTGAATTGGTGTCAAAAGATGGACTATCATCAGAAGAACATCCTAATGAAGCTCCACTATATCCATAAATCTGTGTTGTTCCATCCCCTCCTGTTAAAACACCCCAAGTATTATCTGCTGGAGCTCCTGCAGATTGTAATTCTCCATATAGATATGAATCCGCATCACCACAACCTAAGAAATGACAACATCTAATATCATTTTCATCTAGTATCACATTACCCTGTCCATCATCTACTGCACACCCATCTCCTTCTGTTCCAAAATAGTTTATAGCTGTGGGTTGGTTACATCCCTCTATTTTACAGCAACTAATATCAGTAATATCAATATCACCATTAGCATTTATACACCCCACTAAACCTTTATCATCATCATTAAAGTAGGGGTGTGGATTAAATGTAGGACTTGTTCCTGCACCTAATGATGGTAATGTTATTTCATTAACATTACAACCATCATAACTACAACATCTATCATTTGTAGTTCCACTAACATACCATGAAGAATTACTATCTAAAAATGCAATATTATAATCTGTTTGGGTTTCATTTATAGTGTAACCAAAAGGAACACATCCTACTATTGAATTTGCATTATCTACCCATGTATGCCCTGCATTATTACAATCAATTTCATTAGTTTGAGGGGTTGGGTTACCAGTAGTATCTTGGCATTCTCCTGCTGTTCCATCATATCCTGTTCCGTTTAAATTACCCCAAGTAGTAGTATCAGTTGGGTTTATTCCATTAAAAGCGTTTGGAGCTGAAACAGTTGGTGTTGATGAGTAATCATCACACCCATAATATTTACAACAACTATAATCTGTTCCTCCAGAATCACCACTACAATCTAATTGTGCGGTAGGATCATAATTTGCAGCTGCATAGTGAGTAATTGGTGATATATTACCATTTCCATCATTAACATCTGAAACAACTTGACTATCATCCATACATCCTCCATATCTACATAAAGATACATTTTCTGTTACTATTCCTTTACCTGATATTGGTGCAGTTAAAGTACTGTGGTAAGCATTAATTCCATCTCCTGCAGCACTACACCAATTTGCCCAATCACTTTCATTACATATATAATCTATTGAAGCAGGATCATTACATGCCTCTATTAAACAACAAGTTGCATCATTAGATGTAGTTAAATCATTAAAGGGGTCAGTAGTATCACAACCAAAGGCTTGTGGGACTCCGTTTAAAAACCCCCAAGTACCCATAGTATTTTCCCATATAGTTGATATAATAGCTGTATCATTACCAAACTGTTCATTATTTAATAATGAGGTTTCTGAGAAAGGACCATAATTGTCTGCATTATCTGCAGGACAACCTATAAATTCACAACATATTGTTGATTGAGTAGGAGTAGTTGTATTAGCAAAAAATCCTGCAGTGGATCCTTCACATCCATCTATATTTGCACCTGAAACATCATAATTTGTTGCTAGTGTATGAGGACACCCAAAATTAGGTAATGTACAACTTACATTATTTATAATTCCTCCATTTGTTGATTTAAGAGGGTTTGAAGATGCATCAGTACCTGATGTAGGGTCTATTGCTAAAACAGCACCAGCTGGATCTTGATTTGTTCCATCAGCATTGTCAAAAACCCCTGTTGATATTACTTGGTTTGAATATTGATATCCATAACCTAAAGTACCACTATAATCCCAATTTCCCATTTGGTTAGTAAAATCATTACACCCATTATATTCACAACAAGTAAATATGGCTGGGTTAGCTACACCAAATTGAGGGTTGGCTGGGTCTGTTATTGAAGTATCTATACACCCATCATTTGTAGATAATCCATTTGTAGCTAAAGTGTCTATACATCCTGTAGTTTGATTTGCATATATGTCTACCCAACAACAAGAAAAATCATTTGGATCTGGAACACCTGTAGGCATTGTTAGTCCTGTTGTGTCTGCAATCATAGCAGCTGTATCACAACCTACTATTCTACTTCCTGCGTAGGGGTGAGTGGTAGGTGTTACTGTATTGTTAAAATACCATGTATAAGGATTATTTATGACATGCATAATGTTATTATTATCATAAACTAATGAAGTATCTGTTCCTCCCGTTACTGGATTTGTATCGGGACAGCCTACATAACCACAACATGTTTTGTCAGCTGAGTCTGGTGTGCTCGCTGTTGTAGTACTTTCACATCCAAAATTAACTCCACCATTTAATTGTTGGATATTTATACCAGCAGTATATTGTGAGACATAAGAGGCATTTACATTATTAGTTCCTGTATTATGTACTCCATAATTTACAGGTATAATATTACCTCCTGTAGTTGTATCATCATTACACCCTATATAAGAACAACAATCATAATTTGTTGCATTTGGTATACCTGTACCATCATCACAACCATCTACTGTACCTGTTGTTCCACTATTAAAATTAGTTAACCAAGTAGATTGTGCTGTTCCTTGGTTAATAATATCATTATTTCCGTCTACATTACCTCCTGAAAAACCTTCTCCTCCTGTTAGCCAAGACCAAGTAGAAAAAATTGTAGGATCATAACCAGGTGAAGTAGTTAAATCTGTATCTACTGTTGTAGGATCTACTTGGAGTATACTATAGTTTACTGCTCCTTCAAGCGTTTCAGCACATCCAAATAGATAATGTGTTGAATCACAAGCTCCACTAGGACCATTACAAGCATTTTGAGTTACTGATTGGGGATTTGAAGGTGAATAAATATACTCATTATTATCAGCTAAATCATCACCACCTTGAGTAATAGGTCCATAATCAGAATTATCTTGTATAGCTTGCGTATGGTTATTTGTCGTATTTCCTACCGGATCCCAAACTCCAAAATATATACCCCCACAAGATTTTGTAGCTCCGTTAGGTGTTCCTGGGGCATCTACTATATTATTATAGGCTCCAACATTACTACAATCAACAGTAGTTGCAAGTATTACTGTTGGGTTATCTATACAATATGTTATAACATCTGCGGGAGTTACATCTGAATAATTTTGATTTTGACCTTCAATGGAATAATTACCTGATGTATACCAAGCTGTATCATTAAAAATAGCTTGTTGTATTATTAATCCTTTAGCATCTGAGGTTGAATCACCTAATTGATTAATAGTACCATTACCTATTTTTATACTTTCAAAATTTCCTCCATTACAATTATATAACCACCCTGCGTGACCTCCTCCTGAAAAAGCCGAAGGAAAACCGTGGGCTTCCCATTTTTCATCTCCAACAGGGGCGTACACTCCCGTTTGAGTACCTACCTGATTGGTTTTTGTATCTAAAGGAGATTGGGTAACATTTTTATTAAAAACATCATTAGATGTAGTATTGTTATCGGGGTTATTTATAAAATCAGAAAAATCTGATTTGCCCATATTTGGTCCCCCTCCCTGCTCTTTTAATAATTTTTTATTTCTTTTATCTTGTCGATTTTTAAAAAAATCTTTCCAGTTAAATTTATTCATATTACATTCTTGTAAATCTTGTTCTATTTGGGTTACCTATTGATTGGGTTTTTTCCATTCCCCTTGTTTGTTGTCCTTCTGCTCCTCCATAAGGAGCACCTGTGTCGTTATAAAATGCTACTTCTTCTGCATCTGTTGTAAAAGAACCATCAGGATCTCGTTGGGAGACCCTATTATTACCATCAGTGGCATTTCCTCTTTCACTTAAAGTACTCATATATTCGTGGATTAGGTCTTGGATTAATTCTCTTATATCTTTTTCAGCCATTATTTATTTTCTATATGTTTACGACGTATTTTTGTAGCTTCTTTTACTTGTTTAGTAAGTTTTAATTTATCAATACCTCCTACCCATCTTTCAACAACCCCATCTTCAGAAACATAATTTGAATTTGATGTATTTATTGCATCTAATAAATATGACTCCATTTCGTCTACTATATCAAGAGAATTTTTTGCTATTAGATTTTTTTTATAATCTTTATATTTTTTATCTATCCTTAATTTATGTTCAAATTCTACAACACAATCATGACATTTTTTATGTATTTTATAATTAGGTTTGTCTAATTGTCCTTTCATTACTTTACTACATTTAGGACAACATAAAGGCATAAATATTTCTTTCTTTATAGCATCTAATTTAGATACTGTTTGTTTTAGGTTATTTTTAATTGTCCAAGTTTTTCTTCCTTCTACCCAAACATCACCTTCTTTATGGTCTTCTTGTTTAGTATTATAACCTACTTGTGTGCCTGTGGATGCACCAGTTTTACCATTAATTAAATTACGGGCTCTTTGTACATCTTTTCTTTTAAATTCTTTTTTTAACATAACTTTTTTAATTTGAACAGTTTACTTGTATACTTCCTTTAGGACACATACAATTATTATTTTGTAAAACTGCTATTGTATTTTTCTTTGTGTATTTTTCTTTACAACAAAACCCACTATTTTTACATGTATTGTCTACTCCTTCAAATGACATTTTTTCATTAGTAGGTTCAATTTCAGATGGAGAGAAATCCCTTTTTAATCTATTTTCTATTGAAAACGGAGGTTCTATTTTGTTTTTTTCTTCAATTAATGATTTAATTGATTCTTGTATTAATTTAATTAATTCTGATTTTTTCATTTTATATGGATTTATAGTTATACATATTTAGTAAGTCCAAGTAACTGATTTACAGGTGCAAATAATCCTGTTAATTTATATGTTTTTCCCTTATAAATAAAAACTATACCTTCAGATGGTACTAGTTTTTCAAACCCTCCTATATCTTGTATCCTTTTTAATTGGTATTTTAATTTATTTAACACTTCTAAATCCGTAGAAGCTTGGATTTGTTTTATTACTGCTGCTATATTATTTTTTAACTCTTTTACACTTTCTTCTGGGTTTACTGCTAGAAAGTTTTCTATATTAGATAATACATCTACTCCTAATTCTAAAAATATTTTCTCAAATTGGTAAACATTTTCTTTATTTTGTTGTTTAAAGTTTGTTTTATCAAAATCTATAGCTTTTATTTTTGTATCTTCATCTTGTATTTTAGTAAGTCTAAAAGATTTATCAAAATAAGCCCATCTTCTTACTAAGGCTTCTTTTTCTTCTTCTGAAGCTTCTGGGTATTCTTTATTAATTTTTGTTTCCCACCACTTTTGGTGATATATTACTACCTCATCTGAATCTTGTAAATTAAATTCTTGTTGAAGTTGATTTATTTGATTAATGTAATTAGGTTCTTTTCTATCAAAATCTCTAACTTCTTTAGTAGTTAAAATTTTAGGTGGAATAAGTTCAAAAGTTTCTTGAGTTTTAGCGTTTATGTTTTGTGTAAGTTGTTTTAATTCTTCTGGTACTCCATAAGATTGAATTTTAGTAGCTGAATCTAAATTAAATTCGTCTATACCATGAAACTGTAAGTAAGCTTTTGATCCATAGGTTATAACATTTTTAGTAGCAGGATAAATTATTTCCATATTTAAAAAATTTGTACCTTCTTTAAATATATTATCTAAAACTTCTTCAGATAATTCTTTTAAAGCGTTTTCAAGATCCCTCATTGAGTTTACAAAAGCATCCTTTATGTCCCCCCTACCTTCAAATTTATTAGCTACTGCATCTATACTCATAGGTTCTCTAATAGTAGCTTTATTTCTAGCTGCTCCTATTCTTCCATTTTTATAAGTAACTGCTAGGTTTTGTCCATCTGTTTTTTCTTGTACGTCTGCTTCTATATTTAATTTACCTTGTAAAGATAAACGGACTAATTCCTTCATTTCTGCAAAAGTTAAATCTCTATCATCAAAAGGATGATTCATATGTCCTGCTGCCCCTCCCTCTGTTAATAATGTTTCCGTAAGTTGTTTTTTCCACCAATTTTTTGAAAATAATCTTGTTTCATTCATATAGCCTTTTGTTTTTAACCAATTATTTACTTCTTCATCTTTTTGTTGAGATATCATAAGTTGAAGATCTCTATATTGTTGATGACCATAATCTAATTGTATTTTATCCTTGTGTTGAGATATAGAATCATGAGCACCATATTTAGTTTCTAAAATAGATGCTGGATCTTCAACTGTTAAATTTATATCTAAATATTTATTTTTTAAAGCTTCTACTGCTGTTCTATTTTCAGCGGAATCATCAATAAAATAAATTGTATTATATCCTTTATTTATGTGGTTTTCAATCCATTTTGCTTTATCTTGACCCGTTACTCTTGCTCCTTGTTTTACTAAACCCAAAGGTACTACATAAGTTTCTAAACCTATATCTTTAAGGAATCTTGTTACAGGATGGCCAATTGTTCTTGCTGTTAGTATTGTTGTTTTTATAGTAGGTTGACTTAAAGAATTTTTTAATTTATTTACTACACCTGTATTTAATATAGCATTTTCTATTTGTTTATCAAATTCAGAAAAATTAGGTTTCCATGCCCCCGAACCCCATTCATTATCTAAATCAACAGAGGTTTCTGGAAATGTTGTTGAAGATACAGATATTAATTCTCCATTAGGTAACTCTATAGGTATTTGGGTTTCTATACTAGCTACAGTATCATCAAAATCATAAACATGTAAAATTTTACCCTCTGTAGGTTGAATTTGTTCACTCATATGGGCATGAGGGTTACTTTGCCTATTATGTATTTGGTTTTTTGTTCTTGGAATGTCTTTTTTGGGACCATCAGGCATTCCTGCTTTCCATTCACTGCTTTTAGCATGGTCTCTGCCTGCGGTTGTATCACTATAGGGTTCGTCTTGTGGGAATTTAATATAATCGCCTATATTAATGTTATTTTCTTGACAATAGTTTCCAGGTAATTCTAAAACATTATCAGCTAATCCTGTATATTGAGGGCATTGTTCTCCATAACAAGGAGGACAGTTTGGGTCTATATTGGTTATTTCTCCTTGGGTTATAAAAACTATATCTAGGGGTATTAAGCAACCTTTCATATGGAATGATTTTTCTCCTGCAATCCTATAAGGAAATAACATTCCTCCATCTAATTCATTTCTCCCCATCATGCCCCTCATTTGATCTTCAGGAGTGACCATTATTTCTAAAGAAATTAATTGATCATTAATAGTTGCTTGATTATCACTAAATACTTCTGTTAGTTGAGTTGATATTGTTCCTCCTTTAGGTGTACTATAATCTGTATTTCCTGTTACTATATTCCAGGCTTGTTCTCCATTTGTTCCTTTTGGTAA
>TARA_R110002153_G_scaffold80893_5_pt1 | contig 11029 bp, 16 predicted proteins | sample TARA_R110002153 | Tara Oceans TARA_R110002153 (sample SAMEA4398193) | marine metagenome | biome: Polar Biome; feature: [SRF] surface water layer (ENVO:00010504); material: water (ENVO:00002006), including particulate matter (ENVO:01000060) such as... | depth 5 m
CGGTATACCTTCACGGTGACTACTATTCCAAGCATCTAACCCTCTTCTCATTACCAACCGTAATAATCCGATAGGTACGCCGCTCTCGGTAGCCTTATCCTTTAGTGCTTTTTCAATAGCAGCTGAAAGTTTACTTCGATCACCTTCAGCTTTTTCTGCTTCATTAACAGATTCTGGTAAAGGCTTAGCGGTTTTACTTTTTAATTTATTGTACCACTGATTTGATAAGATGTAATTATCTGCAAATGCTTTTAGATCTTTTTCACTACCAAACGATTGACCGCCTGCATCAATGTCATATCCTTTGTAATATAGGTTGTATTGAGCTCCTGTTGAATTTTCCTTTGTTTTAAGAAAAACTATCTCGTCGTTCCCAATATGTTTATTAGGCATCTTAGCTTCATTAACAGCTGAATTATACAGTTCTTCTAACCACTTTAAAGTATCTGCTTTTTTTGGTAGATTTTTGAATTCTTTAAATACTTCTTTTGTAAATGATTTAAAGTCTTTAGCTTCTTTTGCTAATATATCAAGTTCTGACATTGCACCTTCTTCTATTTGCATTCTCTCATTAACAAAGGTTTTAAAGTTTCTAATAAATTTCATAAAAATTAATCTTTTTTTATTTATTCATTAGTGAAAAGTAAATTATTAAGTAAGTGTTTCATTAACACCTAATTCTTTCTGAATAAGCTTTATAAGATGTTCTTGGGTTTTTGCTTTACCGAAAGTTGACCATTCATCATCCATTAAAATATCATGAATAGTACTAGCAAGGCCGGTTTCTAAAATTAGAGCATCAGCCTTGCCAGTATACCATTTAATAACATTTTCTATACCACCAGATTTAAATAAACTTATAACCTGTTGATTGTCTATATGTCTTTTATGAAATCCCATTCTTACTTAACAGAAGGGCCTTCTACTGAATGAAGTTGCTCCATTTCAGTAATTTCTTGTTGTACTTTTGCAAGTTCAGAATGATTTTCTCTAAGAGATAAATTATCTTCTTGTACTTTTTGTACAGCATTAGATAATGATTCTCCTACATTTGCCATTAACTCCACAAATGATTTAGCTTCATAAAAACCAGATCCTGTCATTTTAGTAACCATTTGCCAAAGAATAGTAATACTTGTTGATCTAACAGGTACTACTCCAGTAAACTTTTTATCTTTTACTAATTCTTTTGCTTCTCTTAAATTATGGTATAACATAATTAAACCAGTTGCAGTAGTATGTCCCCAAGGAGCATCTTTTTCTAAGAACTTAAGAAGTTTATCAAAAACCTTTTTAGTTTTAAAATCAACTTCATATTCTCTAACTTGCATTTCTTTAATCAGATCATCATTGATTTGATCCAATTCAGTTTCTCTTGTTTTTAACTGTTCCAAAGTTTTAGGTGCATCAGCATCTTCTACTAGGTTTGTGATTTTAGTTTCTTTACTCATCTTCTTTTTTGTTTTGTTTATTATTTTTTTGTTTATTACTTTCTTGTTTTACTATAGGAGGTGCAAATTCTGGATTAACATGATTACATTCAACACAAGCAAGACTATCAATAGGTAATATTTTATCAGCGTCCTCGCCTGTCAAAAACCTACTAATCTTTCTTAAAAAGAAAATAGGTTTAAATGTATGATTACCACATTCTTCACACAAGACTCCTGTTGTACTACTTAAATCTAAATCTGCTGTATTTAACTGTTCTTTTTTCATTAACTTAATAGTGCATATATTAATATAATAATCATACCAACGAAACCTATAAACGCGCCAATATAACTTGATTTCATTTGATTTTTAGATTTTCCTTGGTTTTCCATAATGCGATTTATTATTATATAGCTTTTTTAAACTTAGTTTAAGTATGTTCTTACTTTTTCTAAATCTTTTTGCGTGTCTATACCTTTATATAAACCAGCAGCAAAAGTATATGAAAAACGTATTCCATTATCTGACCATCTTATTTGTTCTAAATTTTCTGCGATTTCATTTGAGGTCTTTGCCATTATATTTTTATCAATACGTTCTGACATAGCCTTCGAAAATCCATAAATACCTATGTGTCTTTTAACCATAACTGAAAAACTAACAGAAGGGCTCCTAGTAAACATTATTATATCTCCATTATCAATTATAGCTTTAACTGTATTTCTATCAATCCCTTGATCTTTTGTAAGTTGACCTACTAGCGTTGCAATTCTAGAAGGTTCATTATTTAATTGCCAAATAATACTATTAATATCATTTTCATTAATTATAGGTTCATCTCCTTGTATATTAATAACATAGCGGTATTCATTTTTATATTTTTGATAAGCTTCTAATACTCTTTCTGTGCCTGTTTCATTATTAATGCTTGTCATAACAGCTTCTCCACCAAATCTTTCTACTTCTTTTAAAATATCTTTATGATCTGTTGCTATTACAACTTTATCAACATTAGATTTTTTAACAGCTTCATATACCCATTGAATCATCGTCTTACCATTTATATTAGCAAGAGGTTTACCAGGTAGTCTTGTAGAACCCCACCTAGCAGGTATAATCGCAATTGTCTTTTCTTTAACATCCATCCAATCCCATTCTCTTCCTGTATTAATCATAAGTAACTTTATTTAATTTCCCATTTGATAATCCGAAGGTGGCAATTCGTTTAATAAACTCCCCTTAGGATATTTTGATTCTTCTTTACTTTTCTGACCTAGGTAACCACTATGATGTCTTTTAGAATAATCTTTCTTTGTAAATTTAATCTTCTTCATTGTTTCTACTACAAGTATATCACCCATGACTGTCATAAGAGTTGTTGAAATTGTTGGAGTTAGCCCCAAAGGACAGATTTCTTCAGCATTTCCTATGTGTAAACATATATCTGATTCTTTTGCCAATTCACTATCTTTTTTGCCGGTTATACTAATTATATGTATTTTTGGGAAAAGGTTTCGTGATAATTTAATTAATTCTAAAACTTCTCTAGTCTTACCAGAATTTGATAAAAGAATAAGAACATCATTCTGTTGAAGTATTCCTAGATCTCCATGTTGTGCTTCACTAGGGTGTAAATATACAGAAGGTGTACCTGTTGAGCTAAATGTGGTTGAAATATTTAATCCTATCTGACCAGCCTTACCCATACCTGATATTACTAATTTACCACCAGAACCATGAACTTTATTTCTAATTATATTAATAGCCTTTTCATATTGATTATCTAAAGGAATATTTCCTATAGCTTCAATTTCTTTTTCTAAAATCTTTTTTATATTTTCTATCATCTCATTAATTTATTTTTAACCAAATAGATCCACCTGACATTGGGATGGCTTTTGTTCTATTAATATTTTCATATGTATGCCTCTGTAGATAAGTTAATTTCTCTTTGTATTTATATCTAGCATATTGGCAACTAAAATCAATTTTAAATTTTTCATTAAATTGTAAAAATGTAAATAAGAAATAGTGTTCATTCCAGAACCTACCTTTATGTAGCCATTCTGGTGGATAATCATAAGGTAAAAATATATCATGAAAATGAACTTTTACACCAGATTTTAATACTGGTAATACATCTCTAAATTCATACAATACATCGCTGTTAACTTTTACCACATGTGATGAATCTATAAATAGAATATCATTTTTATTTAATGATTCAAATATAGATAAGTCAACATCTTGTATTTTTTTAATGATTAAATTAATTCTACCTTCTTTTTGTAATGATAAAAGATGTGGGGATGGGTAAGGTTCAATACAGGTTATTTCTAAATTTAAATCAAACATCTCTTTTGTATTAAGAGCTAATAAAGTTGAACTACCTGAACCAACTTCAATATATTTTCTAGGTTTATTCTTTTGTAAATAATAATGTAGCATTCTACCATCTAACAGTGCAAATGCACCATTGTTTAAACTATATTTATGCTGTGATTTTAATTCTTCTACATTACCTTCAATACCGAATGCTTTATCAAATTCAGTTAAATATTGTTCAAGTTCATTTAATATATTTAAATGATTCTCATCGTTATAATCAAGTCCTAAGTATTTAGGTTCCCAATTTAATTCTTCATTTTCTACATCAGGTAATACCGAATAGAAATGACCAGGGGGGAATGCTTCTTTTATCATGTTATTTTATTTTTTTCATATCTTGAATATTACCAGAGCTTATTATTGTTATATACTGATTAATTTTTTCATCAGGCCAATTCCACCATTCTAGTTTTAATAAGAATTCAATATCCTCATCACTAAATCTTTTTCTTACAAATTTCATTGGGGCTCCAACTGCAATTGTATAAGGCGGTATATCTTTACTTACAACAGTATTAGCTCCAATGCATGCACCGTCGCCTATTGTTACACCGCTCATAATCAGTACACCTTGACCAATCCATACATCATTACCTATATTAACAGTTCTTGGTGTTCTAGGATAAGGTCTTATCTTACTTGCATTACTCCATTTATTTTTAAATGCTTCAAAAGGATAGGTTGTAACCCAATCAGCATTATGACTCCAACCAGCAACCATTACTTCTACCTTTGAACCTATTGCACAAAAGTTACCTACTTTCATCTCTGTTAAAAGATGAGACCCTTCAACAAATATATTACCATAAGAATGTTTACCAACTTTAAATTGTTGAGTATTCTGATGTTGTCTTGTGTTTAATAAATGACTTGCCATTTTGTTTTTATTATTTATTAAAATCCCATTTTTGTATTGCATCATTTACAACCAGGGATCCTGTAAATTTATTAAGATTAGATATAGCACCATAATGTACTACACCCCAATTATAATCATCTTTCCATTCAGGTGTTAATACATTAAAGTCAGGTGGAAAGTTTTCGCATTTATCTGATTTAATTAAAGCTAAGCTCATAATTATCTCAGCTAAGAAGTGTCTGAATTGTGGAAATGTATCAAGTACACCAAACTCTTTCATTACAATATCTCTACATTCAAAAATAATTTTCTTAAATGATTCTTTATAAGAGTTCTTAATAAGTATAGCTCCATTATTATAATGGGAAGCTCCACCAAAATCATATCCAGCTTTAATTTCTAGTAAAGGTATATTAGCCTTATCATACAAATATCTCCATACTATTTCTGACTTATCTCCAAAAATAGGTGGTACTTCACCTTCCCATAATGGCATATTTTTTCTAAGCTGAGCAGATAAAGTTTTACCGGTAAAAACATCATCATAGTTAATAAATAGTAAATCAGAATCTATAATTAATGAGTAGTCTCCATCTGTAATATTATTATAAGCATATATTTTATTACTAGTACGGCCTGGTATATAATGTTCTTTACCTGCTAAAATAGTATAACCTGACTCTATTAATCTTTCTGTTGACTTTTTAGAAATATCAGAAGAATGAGATGCATATAGCTTATAGTTAATTTTATCTTTGTATGATATCTTAAGTGTTTCTGCCATAAGAGTCATTTGATCTACTACACTCAAAGATTTATTATTATAAGTTTTTTGATTATATCCTAACTTAGTACTGTTTTCTTTAGAAATAGTTACATCATTAAAAGGTACTATAATATCTAATGTTAATTTATTCATAAGGCTATCATTCTTTTATAGAAATAAGAATCTTTAATCTTATCTAGGTTGCCCATTTCAGCCCATGGAAATTGCTTATTAGCTAAATGAGAAATATATTGTTTATGTTCATCTCCTATTAATTTTCTAGATGATATTCCATTACCTATCGTTATAACTCGGTCATGATATATTAAGGCTTCTAATAATGCAGTTGAATTTATACCTATTACCTTATCTGCATAAGGTAGAAAGTGATGTATGTTATCTTTAACTTCAATACAGTTCCTACCTGGTATAATTTTACAGTCAACCTTTGGGTGTTTTTTATATAAAATTTTAATATCAGAATCTTTATATAGTTCACAAACATAGTCAATTAACTGTTGCATTTTTTTAAAGGGAGAGTACTTAGTAATTTGAGTATCCCCTTCATCTTGTAAAGGTACAAATATAAAGGGTTCACCAAAGGTTCTTAGCTTATGATATTTTTTTAATATTTGTTGATATGTATGTGGCGAAAATTCAGAAAGTTCTTGTGTTAGGTTTTCTGATTTGCCGTTCACTCCTTTAAAATCAAAATATAAAGTATTGTAATGATCAAAGAATCCTAATTCTCCATAAATCATTTTGTCTTCACTAAACATTTTAATAATAGCTTGATCCCCTTCACTTACACCATTCCATGTAAAAACCCAATCAGGTTTAAAATTTATAGGTTGTACTACCGATGATCGTATAGTTTTATGAAAAGGGTTATTAGTTCTTGCAGATGGGTGAGCATACACTAAACATTCATGACCTAACTTCTCAAATGTTCTTGCTAAATTTGAAAAATTAGAATTCACAAAACCCCACCTATGAGGCCTATCTATATTACCTACACCTACATGAAATAATATTTTCATCTTTGTCTTATGTATTTAGCCGGTGATCCTGCATACACAGTATTAGCTGGTATGTTCTTATTAACAAAACTGTTGGCTCCAATTATTGCATTATCCCCAATGATTACTCCCATGTTAATTGTACAGTTAGCGCCGAACCAAACATTATCACCTATAATAATTGCTCCTCTTATCATAGGTTGACTAATTAAAGGTCTTTCATTAACTGCATGCGAAGAAGCAACAAAGCAACAATGAGGACCTAGTAAGCTCCCTTTGCCAATAGTAATTTTACCGGTACATTGTATAAATGTATGATAGCCTAGTACACTATTGTGACCTACTGTTAAACTACCTTTATCCATTTCAATTACAGAGTATGCTCTTATTTGAGAATTAGCATGAGCGATAACTTCACCACTACCTTCAAAGATTACAGTTTGGTGTACTCTTGCGTTTGGGTTTAAATTTTTGTTTATCATCCTTGCCACCATTTTACGATTACTGAATTATTCATTAGGTTTTCCATCTTAGGCCTCCCATGAAAACATACAACATTAATATGATTTGCTATTTCTACTGGTGCGTTAGTTTTTTCAGGTTTCCAGCAATGATTAATAAATTCTCCCATTCTCCTTGGGAATATATCTTGCATATATTCTGGTGTTTCTTTTAGGATAAGATGAATGGCTTCTTGGTCACCACCTCTACATTTCATCCACCTAGATGGATCCATTTTAAAAGTATTGTAAATATAATGACTAGTGCTATAATTATATTTTAGAACACCACTTGACAGAAGATTAAGAGTATTAAAATCTCTCATTCCAAAAAAGTTAGTATCATATGTCGCAATATCAGTAATATCATTTGTTATTAATGTATCTAAATCTATATAAAATACATTACTATGTGCAGGGAATACACCAGGTTTAAACAATTCCATCTTTGACCAATAGATAGGCCAATTATGTTGGAGGGTAACCTTTTTAATATTTTTATTACTAAATTCGCCAGGCATATCAGTTAAACAATAAAAATCAAAATCTGCATCAATATATTGTTTACATGAATTATAAATATTATTTACATGGGCTTGTGTATAAGTACCACCTGATCTAAACACTGTGGCTATTCTTAAATTACTTTTAGATTTTTTAACAGTGGGTGGATTAGGGTAATATTTAATAGCAAAATAATCTTCATATATGTTAGGCCATGTTGGTACCAAAGGTCTTTGTTTAGATGCATAGGTATTTAAATAATTCTCTGCAACAAACTCATCCCATACCTTTGCAGCTGGTGTTAGTGATTGCTTATGGGGTTGAGATTTAATTTTTGCTTGATATCCTGCATGTTTAGGAAAGAAGAAAATAGATCCCCAAGACATAAGAGGTTGTAATTTATTTTTAATTGCAGTATGAGTAGCTTCATCATTAACATCAATATCAATATATACAAATGATATCTTATCAGATGTTATTTGATTAATATCTTTAACATAAATAATTTTTCTATTATTGCAATTAAACGATGGAATGTTATGCATAACATTTCCTATAATAACAATATCACCTTTAATATGATTAGTGTATTTAATATTATTTAAAAACATCTCATGCATAATTTGAGTTTTTCTTATCTCAGGATTTGCAGCAGTTAAAGTAGGCCTAGGTTTTGTTGTTGATCTGCCTTGTATTGGTTTTATTATAGGCCTAGGTCTTTTTGTAATTGACCCATCTCTAGGTGAAATAACAACCTTTCTAATTTTTCTTCTATTTGCCATTTTCGTATTTGAATGTTTTATATGTTGGGTGCATTGTTGAATAGGGTGAAAGTTGAGTCCATATATGAGTGTAACCTAATCTCTTGTATTCTGCGATATCAGCTAATGCCTGGTTTCTTATTTTATTATCTACATTAGGTGGGCTATTTTTTCTAGTCATTCCTTGATAATGAATTACTGGGGAGCTTAACGCTACTGCTACATTTAAACCTTTTCTCCGCATCATTTCATAAATGAAATCATCCCCACAATAAAACTGTAAAGTTTCAGGTATAGGTTCCCATGTTTTAGTTTTAATAGTTAAGTCCCACCCTTGCCTTACTTGTAAAGATAATGGTAACACTCTATAATCTAAATTAGTTTTTACCGTTTGGTGTTCTGTATGATTAGTTGCATGTATAACACATGATACATTACCTTCTCTTTTAAATATAGATAAAGTATCATCTATAAAATTAGAAGGTATCTCTATGTCATTATTTAAAAAAGAAACATATTTGTATTGCTTTTGATTAGCATACCTATTCCATATTTTATTTAATGATTCGTTATTAGGATTCTTAATTATAGTATGCGGTGTATTCTTTAGTAGTAAATTAATAAATTCAGAAGTACCTGTCTCGGTTGATGCATTATCAATTAATACTAAATCAAAATTTCTATTGCTTTGAAGACTTAAGTCTTTCATAAGAGATTTAGTATACTTTAAACAATTTCTGTTTACTACTATAACTGCTAACTCATTCATTTTAGTTATTTTTATTTTGCCTACTTGCTTGAAAATGTTCAATGACAGGTTTTATACCAGGATACATTGCTTTCATGCTATCAAATATAAAAGTGTATTCAGGTGGAAGATTTATTACACTAAGGTTTAATTTAGATTTCAGCATTGTTATAGCACTACCTAAATTCCACTGTTCTAAATTTTGTCTGTTATCTCTTTCTTTTATATTTATCTTTTCCCATTCTTCACAAAGCGTCATGACTCTTTCATTGTTAGCTAAGAATATAGTACCACTTAAACATTCGTTTTTCCTCCATCTAAAATCTTGAAATCTTATACCTATATCACATTTATAATCTTTAAATAAAATAGGAATTGAATGTACTATAGCATCAACATCAATATAAATAATATTATGCCCTTTATGTTTCTTTAACATCTGTTGTAAAAACTTAGCCTTAAATCTTGTGTTAGCTTGCCAATTACCGATACTAGGTACAGCTACAACATCATGTAATAAATCTAATTTTTTTAAGGATGCTTTAAGTTTAACAGCTTCTGCTTCATAGGGGGTATTAAATGTATAATAAGCAACAAAGATTACATCCTTCATTAGATGCGAGCTAGCTCTAAAAAATTCACCATGAGAATTGGTATCATGACTTAGTCTATTAGCTCTTGGTATAGGTGTTACTTTATTTACACGTGACTTTATAATAGTGTCTCTACTATTTTTAGGTTTTATAAGAATTTTTGGTATTTTGCGCCTACTCACGTTACTATTATTTGTTTATTTATTAAGACTAAAAAAGGGAGGATTTCTCCTCCCCTTTATAATAGTCAAGTAGTAAGCTTATTTCTTTACTTTCATTACAACTGGTTCAGTTGCATCTGTTGTATTTTCATTTACAACAGGATCAGTATCGTCACTTGCTCCTACCTCGGTTGGAGGGACAAAAATTCTAATTGCTTTAGATACCATTTCAGCATCTTCTAATGTGAATGCTCCTTTCGTCTGTGCAATTCGTGCAGCTTGAATAAGAACATTAACAGCTTGGCCATGTGTTAATTCACCTTGGTTAACTTCAGGCGATTGAGTTTCTTGAGTTTCGTTTGACATAATTTATAAATTTGTTTATTATTATATAATGTTTTTTAATTTAGTTTCACAGTATTTCAATATCATTCTCCAAATCTTTTTTAGAAAGAATGGTAATTAAAAGAACCCCATTTTCAACAGAAGCCTTAATCTTCTTTCTATCAAAGTCATCAGGTAAACCGAACATTTTATTTAATGGTGGAGTCCATCTGTTATCTTCACGTTCAATTACAACACTAAGATCATTCTTAATAAGCTTAATCTTAATATCTTTTTTAGTAAATCCTGGTACCGGGATTTCTAATGTGTATTCACCATCTTTGTTATCAAAGTGATATTCTTTAAAGGGATTTTTCATTTTGTCAAGTTCTCCCCAAAAAGGGTGATCTTCAATGATCTTGTCAAAATTTGTTTTAAATGTAAACATAGTTTAATTATTTTTAGTTATAACAAGGATTTGTTCCTTATTATTTATTATACTGAAAAAACCGTGCCACATATGAAGTAGCACGGTTTTTCGGAAATATTGTCATCTTTCTATGTTTAACTATGACATTGTGTCAAGATAAGAGTTTATAAAGAAATTAACATATCCATTAGTTCAGGTTGAGGAAACATATCAGATTTAGTTTTACGAACATTACTATGTGTCCATAATCCTTTATGCTTTCCATCTAATACATCTTGGTTAAATTCAAATGCATCAGCACCTTTTTCTTTAATAAGAGCAGGTAACCCAGCCCTCACGTCTATATTATCCCTTTCACCAACCCAAAGTATCCAATCTCTTAGTACCTCGATTTGCTTATCAGAATATCGATGCCATGTTTTATATCCTCTAAACGGTTTTGCTAAAGTAACGACCTGAGACATATCAGCTTTAGTACCAGCATATGTTTTACCATCTTTAATCCAACCAAAATTATTTACTTCTATACCTACAGAATTTTG
>TARA_R110002153_G_scaffold104022_3_pt1 | contig 11028 bp, 8 predicted proteins | sample TARA_R110002153 | Tara Oceans TARA_R110002153 (sample SAMEA4398193) | marine metagenome | biome: Polar Biome; feature: [SRF] surface water layer (ENVO:00010504); material: water (ENVO:00002006), including particulate matter (ENVO:01000060) such as... | depth 5 m
TATCCCGCTGTAACACACGGTTATACCTAGCAACATCAATCTTAGCAGAAGCTACCGTACTCTTAAGTTGCTGCAAGGTTAACGCTGAGGCAGCACCTAAGTTATAGCTCTGTTCAATTAAGGATAAGCTTTGACGCTGGCTGTGTAGCGTATCCTTGGCTAGTGCAAGTAATTGCTGATCGGCAGCATAGGCCAACCAAGCATTGGCTAGCTCAGCTACCAAGCTTATCTGGCTACTACGCTGTGCTTGTTCCGTTGAAAAAAGCTGTTGTAGGGCCTGTTCAGACTGGTTACTTACTTTGCTCCATAAATCCAGTTCGTAGGAGGTGATCCCAACAGTTGCGCTGTATTGCTGATTAATTTGTACATTGCCTGAGCCACTTAAGTCAGCGGGCAAACGTTGTCTACTACCAGCAGTATTTAGTGCAAGTTCTGGGTACAAGCCTGAATCTTCAATTTGGTATAAAGCTCGCACCCGTTGCACGTTAAGTGCCGCAATTTGCATGTCCTTATTGTGTTCCAAACTTTGCTGGATCAATTGTATTAGTTTGTTGTTGGCGAAAAACTGCTGCCAAGGCAATTCTGCGGCGCTACTTTGAGTATTTTCCGATAGGGATGATTGAGTATAAGTATCGGGTACAGGTAGTTCAATCGTCTGTTGTTGTGGTGCTAATTGGCAACCACTTAAGGTTATAGCCGTCATACAGCTCAGAGTGATAGTTATATGTTTCATTGGGTATTCTCCCCAGTGGTACCTGGTTTAGTCGGGAAAACTCGTTTTACTAATACAAAAAACAAGGGGACAAATAGTATTGCTAAAATAGAGGAGGCTAGCGTTCCACCAATCACTGCGATACCTAAGGCATTCTGGGCACCAGAACCTGCACTAGAAGCAAGAGCCAGTGGTAATACCCCACAAATAAAGGCCATGGATGTCATTAAAATAGGACGTAAACGTAAACGAACCGCTTCAATAGTGGCATCGACTAACTCCACTCCTTGTTCCATTCTGTTGATGGCAAATTCAACCAACAAAATAGAGTTTTTCGAGGCTAAACCTATGGTGGTGAGCAAAGCAACCTGCAGATAAATATCATTAGATAAATTAGCAAACCATGCAGCCATGACGGCACCGACTACCCCTAAAGGCACAATTAGCATAACCGCTGTTGGCACAGACCAGCTTTCATACAATGCTGCCAAACACAGAAAAACTACCAATAGAGATAAGGAATAGAGTAATGGTGCCTGACCACCGCTGGCGCGTTCCTGGTAGGATAGGCCTGTCCATTCGAAAGCAACTCCCGCTGGTAATTGTTTAACTAAACGTTCCATTTCGTCCATGGCTTGGCCAGTACTGTATCCGGGGGCAGATGAGCCTTGAATTTCCATAGAAGAAAATCCGTTATAACGTTCTAATCGAGGTGAACCATAAACCCAGTGTGAGCTGGCAAAGGCTGCAAATGGCACCATTTCCCCATTGCTGTTACGCACATACCACTTGTTTAAGTCTTCCGGTACCATGCGGCTACTAGCAATGCCTTGCATGTAGACTTTTTTCACACGGCCACGATCAATAAAGTCATTGACGTAACTGCTTCCCCAAGCGGTAGACAAAGTGTTGTTAATGTCAGCCTGACTGACGCCAAATGCAGCAGCTTTAGCCAAGTCAATATCCAAGGATAATTCTGGCATATCATCTTGTCCATTGGGTCGTACACCGGCCAATATTGGACTTGCTCCGGCAAGGCCTAAAAGCATATTTCGCGCTTGCCCCAATTGTTCATGACCCAGGCCAGCTCTGTCTTGCAGGAACATGGTAAAACCATTGGCGACGCCTAACTCAGATACTGCTGGTGGTGCAAAGGCAAAAACAAAGGCTTCTTTGATCGTGGAGAAAAAACCCATGGACTTGTTCGCGACGGCAACTACTGATAAATCTTCACTTTGGCGAAGATCCCAATGTTTTAAGCTTACAAATCCTAATGCAGCATTTTGTCCAGAACCGGCAAAACTGAAACCAGTGACGGTAAAGATAGAATTAACCGCTTCAGATTGGTCCTGTAAATAATGGTTTTCCATTTTTTTCACGACTTCTAGTGTTTCCCCAGTCGTTGAACCGGCTGGCAAAATCACTTGATTAAGCAAGATACCTTGATCTTCATCTGGTAAAAAAGCCGAGGGCAATTGGCTAAAAATAAACACCATGCCAGCAATCACTAGGACGTAACACAACAAATAACGTTTACTTTGTTTGATCATTCGGCTTGCAAAGCTTTGTGTTCCTTTGTTGGTACGCTCAAAACCACGGTTAAAACCAGAAAAGAACTTACCTATTAAAGAAGTATTGTTATGCACATGACTGGGTTTTAATAAGGTGGCACATAGTGCTGGAGTCAAAATCAAAGCAACTAATACAGATAATCCCATTGCCGAAACCAAGGTAACTGAGAACTGTTGATATATGACGCCGGTTGAGCCTCCAAGGAAAGCCATAGGTACAAATACGGCCGATAACACCATGGCAATACCCACCAAAGCACCTTTGATTTGATCCATTGATTTTCGGGTTGCTTCAAGAGGAGATAATTTTTCTTCGGTCATCACCCGTTCAACGTTCTCAACCACCACTATCGCATCATCTACCAACAAACCTATGGCCAATACCATGGCAAACATTGTTAAAGTGTTAATGGAATAACCAAAGGCCGACAATATTGCAAAGGTTCCTAGTAATACTACTGGCACGGCAATAGTAGGTATTAAAGTAGCGCGGAAGTTCTGTAAAAATAAATACATGACTAGAAATACCAAACCGACAGCTTCAATTAGGGTACTGACCACTTTTTCAATCGACAGTTTCACAAAGGGAGTAGTGTCATAAGGCACTACCGATTTTAATCCTTCTGGGAAGAGCGGTTCTAGATCGGCTAAGGCTTTTTTTACACCGGCGGCAGTGTCTAGAGCATTAGCACCACTGGCCAGTTTTACCGCTAGGCCCGAGGCGGGCTTGCCGTTAAAGCGAGCAACTACGCCATAGTTTTCACCGCCAAGTTCAACCTTAGCGACATCCTCTAAACGTACAACTGAACCATTTATATTGGTTTTAACCAGAATGGCACGAAACTGCTCGGCAGTTTGTAAACGACTTTGGGCTGTAATAGTAGCGTTTAATTGCTGACCCTCTAAGGCTGGCATGCCACCCAATTGACCGGCCGATACTTGGGCATTTTGAGCGGTAATGGCCGCGCTGATGTCAGAGGGCATCAAATTGTAGTTCTGCAATTTTGCTGGGTCGAGCCAAATACGCATGGCATATTGGGAACCAAACAACTGCACTTCACCCACACCATCGACACGAGACACATTGTCTACAACGCTAGATGCAACATAGTCACCGATATCGATGTCATTCATGCTGCCGTCTTCAGAAACAAAACCAACAACTAACAAAAAGTTGTTAGAAGATTTAGCCACTGATACTCCCAGACGTTGTACTTCTTGTGGTAATAATGGCGTGGCAGATGCTAGTTTATTTTGCACCTGAACCTGAGCTATATCAGGGTTGGTGTCAGCACTAAAGGTTAATGTAAGCAGCATTGCTCCATTTGATTCGGATGTGGATGACATATAAATCAGGCCATCTAAACCTTTCATTTTTTGTTCAATAACTTGGGTAACAGTATCCTCCAACGTGCGGGCTGATGCACCCGGGTAGTTAGCACTGACACTAATAGCAGGTGGCGCAATAGAAGGGTACTGGGCTATGGGCAAGTTGTTAATCGCCAATACACCGGCTAGCATAACTACAATGGCCAGCACCCAGGCAAAAATGGGGCGATCAATAAAATATCGTGACATGAGAATTCTCCGTTTGGTGGCTGTTAGTAGGCTTTAGCAGTAGCTGATTCTGCAGGTACTGCTTGAACTGACGCACCAGGATGTATTTTTTGTAAACCTTCGATTATCACTTGGTCTCCATGAGACAAGCCTTTTTCAACTAACCAGTTGGCACCAATGGTGCGTTCGGCCTGTAAAATCCGAGTTTCGACTTTGCCATCTTTATTGACAACCATAGTGGTTGCTTGGCCTTTATTATTATGACTAACACCACGCTGTGGCGCTAAAATGGCATCAGTTTTTACCCCTTCAACTATGACTGCTCGAACATACATGCCCGGCAACAATAATTTGTCAGGGTTAGCAAATTGTGCCCTTAACGTTACCGAACCAGTACCGGGTTCAACTGTCACTTCAGAGAATTGTAATGTGCCTTTATGTGAATATACCGAACCGTTTTCTAATTTTAATTCAACTTCCGTTTGAACACTTTCATCTGAGCTAATAGCACCTGATTTCAGAGCTAATTTTAATGCCAACAACTCTGAACTGGATTGCATTAAGTCAACATAGATAGGATCCAATTGAGTCACAGTAGCAAGTGGAGTGGTTTGATTGGCGCCCACTAACGCGCCGACTGTCACGTTAGACTTGCTGATCTGACCATTAATCGGTGCTGACACTTTGCTGTAATTCAGGTTTATCTGCGCTGTTTTCAACTGCGCTTTGGCAGTTAATAAGTCTGCTTGTGCTTCTTTAAAAGATGCCGCGGCTTCATCAAAATCTTGTTGGCTTACAGCGTTAATCTTTAACAGCTCTGTATAACGTGTGTTTTTGGCATTTTTGCTAGCAATGCTGGCGTGGGCTTTAGCTACCGCTGCTTCAGCACTGGCAACATTTGCTTCAAAGGTAGCGGGATCTATTTGATATAGCGTCTGACCAGCTTTTACTTCACTGCCTTCAACAAATAGACGTGACTGAATAATCCCGCTGACTTGTGGCCGAATTTCAGCGATTTGTGATGCAGCTATACGGCCAGGTAATTCTTTGGTCAAGGTCACAGTTTGTTCTTTCATAGTGACAACACCCACTGGCATGGCCTGTGTAGTAGGAGCAGCACTTTGTTGAGGCTCCCCACAACCTGATAAAGCGACTGAAACTGCCAAAGCAGAAAATATGATACTGAAACGTGACATTGATGTACTCTTTATTTGGAATGAACGATCATTCTAAACTAAATTTTTGGTTATTCAATAATTATTTTTATCAATCTAGTTTGATGTTATAGGGATGTTGCGCTTTTATTAATGGCCTGTGAGGGAGGTGGTGGAAATGAGTTGTTGATAAATAACATAAAGTACTGCCGGGTTTAGGTGTGAGCGAACGTTCTATTTGTGTACTGTTGGTGATCCATCTGAACGCTAGTTGTTTATATATTTTGCAATGAGGGAATAGTAGACGTTGGTTTAGTAGGAAGGGAAAGTAACCCGCTCTGATAAAAGTAGCTCAAGGCTATTTTAAGGTGGTTGTTATTGATGAATGTGAATAATAAGGTGATGGAGAGGTGTGCTAACTAAACAATACAAATATTAAGCACCTATGGTGTCTTTGAAATACTTGTTTTGCGGGGTTAAACGTTGGGCCGTGGCGGGATTTAACTGCTGCGGAAATGGATGAGATTAATAGGGCGGTAGAAGGGCTGGTAAAACGGCGGTTTAGGCGCTCTTCTATAATGCGCTGGCGCTTACCTGCCATCTCGATAACTGCTCCTGCGTTATTCTACCTTCCGACGTCCATGTCGGTCGCATGTAGTTTTTCGATTGCCATCCCTGCCAAACGACTTACTTTTTCGCTACAGATCCAAAAAGTAAGCAAAAAGAGCCTCTCGCCAAATTATGCTCTTAATCCAATTATTTTTGATATTTAGCAGGTCGTCACAATGTGCCCCCGCCACTCTGCAAATTCACCTACTAAATATCAAAGGGCTGCTCCATTGCTTTTAAAGCTCCTGCTATCTTGAAAATCCAAAGTATTATAATAAATTGCCCTTTATGTCTAAATAGAGTTAAATTTATACACAGATAAAACCCTGTGTTTAAATACGGATGATTGCGACTTATTATTGTTATATATGAATAATTATGGAATGTTGGATTTGTAAAATGCCTGCTAAAACAGGCGAGCACATGATAAAGGCATCGGACCTAAAAAACTATTTTGGTCAAGTCAGTCAACAGGCACCATTGTTTTTTAATAAAGGAGAAAAGAGGAATATTCCCGTAGGCTCCTTTAAAAATGATCGATTTAAATCGGATTCATTAATATGTGCAAAATGCAATAACTCACTAACTCAACCTTATGACGAAGCTTGGTCAGCTTTGCATAAATACTTACAAAATAATTGGCAAACTATTCTCTCAAAGGGAGCAGTAAACCTTTCAAAACCTTTTCCAGGTTCCGTTAGAAAATCCATGACTGAAGTTCATTTATACTTTGTTAAATTGTTTGGCTGTCGTATAGCACAGGAAGGAATCGCAATAGATTTGCCATCCTTTTCACAGGCAGTTATATCAGGAAAAGCACACCCAAATGTTTACCTTAAAGTAGGAAGTACAGTTGGTGTAGAATTTCAAAAGTTTGTTGGGATAAGCCCGTTTAGCGCCTCGAACATAGTTAAGAATGGCCAACCTGCTTACGCTAATTGGTTCTACACTGTAGGCGACGTGTCAGTTCAGGTTATGTATACTCAATTCGGCTCAAGCTACAAAAACATGAAAAATTCGTGGCATCCAAAAACAATAAACAAGAATTTGAAGTTATCGAAATACAAAATATAAACAACTCAGATTGGTTGTTTTATTACGTTGGGAGTCTAGTTAATTGTTAGATTACACAAATCTGTAATGCAATTCTGAAAGATGTTCACCTAGAGTATGTATGTCAATGTCGAGCATCAATTTGCTCAAATTCGGATTGTCCGTTATAGTGACTTATGCTTATTTATTATACATTTACGAATATTAAGGATAACAAATGAAAAAATATATCAATGCCCTTTCACTTGTTGCAGCGACCTTGTTATTTGGTTGCAGTACCGTAACTAATTATGAACAAGAGATTAATAGTTTTATAGCTAATCAAGATCTGGCTCCCATGGAAAGCATTGACACAAATGGAGCCGTTTTTTTCCGTGCTTTGAATGACAATCACGTTGCCCTTACAGTACAAAACAGTAAATATTATTTGTTGAGCGTGCCAGAAAATTGTCAGAGCATAATTAATGCAAATAAGATCGTTATTGCAACCATTGTTGAAGGTGTTGTTCAAGCTAATAATATAGATAAAATCTTCCGAATTGGTGATAAATATACCGGATGCTCAATAACTGGTATATACCAGTTGCAATCAGAGCAATTAGAGCAATTAGTTAGTTGGTCTTATAGAAGGCATCCAAGTTGGAACAACAATTTAATTTCCCCATCATTTAATGACGCAAAAAGAATGGGTATATAAAACTAATAAAGAAAGCATATATAAACTAATCCTTAAATGTAGATGTAATACCCGTGTATTTGTGCTGTCAATCAGCACAAATACCATTTTGAATCTTCTCTTATTGCTAGTCTGTTGTGTCGACGACAGCGAAAGAAAATCCCCACTTTAAGAAAGCCAGATGAAGTCTCTTGCTAGTGCTTACAAAGATTAAAAGATACAAGGTTTGTATTGGAATGCCGATTGTTAAACTTTTTCTTTTGACTGAATAACTGTCCAGAACCAATATACTATCAAGAACCAAAATACTGCCCAGCAAATGCCATGAACTTCTTCACTGCCGGCCGGCTATAGCTTTCTTTCGAAGCAACTAACCAGAGTTTATGCTTAAGCTTTTCATGTCTAAAGCATTCAACAAGATCAGCTGTTGCATCGCCTGTTGCACAAGGAAGTAAACCAAGTGCATCTCCTGACTGCAGTGCAGCCGCCATGCTAGGAACCGCATTCACATAATAAAGCACCTTAGACTTATCAAGTTTTTCGTTTAACCAGCGAACTGCCTTCATAACTTGAGCTATGTCATCTGAGTACGCAAGAAAATTATGGCCATTTGCCTCGCTTAGACTACTCGGTTTACCATATTTGAGGACGTAGGCCTTGCTACAATAAACAGCAAGGGGAATTTGCGCTATTCGCTTTGTCACAAGTGTATCGCCACTGATTTCATCTAACGGGCGCAGAGCAAGGTCAGAATTACCAATTTCAAGTAGTGGCTGGTTCTTGCTCCAAGCAATGTCTATTTGTAGTTCAAAATGCACATTGGGGTTGAGTTCTCGAAATGCGGACACCAGTTTTACTCCAAAATGGTGCATTGCCACAGCATTACCGGAGAAACGGATCACACCTTGATCGTTACGGGTTAATTGCTGAGCAGAGTTGAGAACGTTTACCGCAGCGTTTTGCATTTGTTTCATTTCTTCAAGCAGAGCAATACCGCTAAAAGTTAATTTATATCCTCGGTTGCTACGTTCAAATAATTCTAACTTCAATACATGCTCGAGGGCTTCTATTCGCCTAGCAACAGTAGTTTGATTTATTCCAATAACATTTGCTGCAGCTAGTGTTGAGCCTTCTTCTGCAACGGCTAGAAAGACACGAATATCATTCCAATTGAACATGTTTAGGTCGCCAAATTCACTCTGCATAATTGCAGAGTGATGCATTATATTTAATCATTTTCACCTAATATGCAATCAGCTAACCTAGGATCCTAATTGCAAAATAAGGAAACGGATTTATGAATTATCTACCTAAAAAAACACGTGATATTCAAAATCATCATCTCGACAGTAAAATATGGGACGAGTTTAGGTTTCGTGATGACGACATCATCATCGCAACTTACGCTAAATCCGGAACAACCTGGATGCAGCAAATAGTAAGTCAGTTAATCTTCAATGGTGAAGAAGGCTTACCCGTTTCAGAAATGAGTCCTTGGGTTGACTTGCGGATCCCACCTAAGGAAGTAAAGCTTCCAATAATTGAGCAACAAACACATCGCAGATTTCTCAAAACACATCTGCCTATAGATGCCCTTGTGTTCTCGGAAAAAGCAAAATATATCTACGTAGTTCGCGATGGTCGTGATGTTGTTTGGTCACTCTACAATCACCATGTCAACGCCAACAACGTTTGGTACGATGCGCTAAACAACACGCCGGGGCGAGTTGGGCCAGAAATTGGTCAACCAGATAGTGATCCATTGGTGTATTTTGAGAATTGGCTAGTTAACGATGGAGCACCATTTTGGTCCTACTGGGAAAATGTCCGAACATGGTGGGAAGCAAGAAATTTACCAAACGTAATGCTGATGCACTTCGCTGATCTCAAAGCCGATATTGAAGGCCAAATTCGTAAAATAGCTGACTTTTTGGATATTCAAATCAATGAAGACACAATCGGCGATATAGTGAAACATTGTTCCTTTGATTATATGAAGGCCCATGCAGACCAATCCGCACCGCTGGGCGGGGCTTTTTGGGACGGCGGCGCTAAAACCTTCATCCACAAAGGACTAAACGGGCGATGGAAGAAAGATATGCCAAAGCAATTGAGTGAGCAATACGAACAGACGGCGTTATCGCAACTCGGTAGTACATGCTCTACTTGGCTAAAAACTGGAAGTTTATGATCTCAAAAAGCATTGCTAAATTTAAAACTCCGTGGCACTTTATTTTTAATTATTGTTTATAGCCGCAATCAAAGGTTGTAGTGATATCTAAACTTTTGAAGTTGATCATATTATCTAAATTATTTAGAAAAATCATTAAATTCAGTTTCTGAAAGTTGAGTGCTCATAAACGTTTTGTCTCCCTGATTAACTTGACATAAGATTTCATAGGAATTTTCATTGTCTCTTGAATCCATTCACTTTTAGTCTCTAGTTCAGCTTTATTTAGCAAGGGAATGCCGTCTTTAAATGCGAGTACTATGGTATTTCCACTTTCAACTTTGAAACTCAGAAGTTGCTTTTCAAATTCTAATTCGAGTAATTCATTTATTTCTGCAGTTGAGTTAATGACCGAATTCCAGATGTTGAGAACGAGGACCCCCTGTTTGTTGAGCGCATTATTACAATCACGCAAGTAGGATGATGTGACTTGTTTGGGTTCCATGCCTTGTGAGTTGTATAGATCTGAAAAGATAATATCGCTTTTTATTTTGGTTTTTTTTATATAGTTAGCTGCATCGTCTATATGAATAAATAGGTGGTCAGTGTCGGGTAGGTAAAAATGTTCTTTGGCAACTTTTGCCACAGCTTCGCGGTATTCAATTGCATGTACGTCCAACTCAGGAAAACTACTGAGCAGGTTCTTGACCATCGAACCTGCACCAAGTCCCATTATGGTTGCAGTGTTAATCTGTGGGATAAAAAGTAAAGCTGTCATCATGGCTTGGGTGTATCCAAGATGTAATCCATTAATGTCATTTAGTTTCATGCTACTTTGATAAATTTTTCCATCAAAGCTAAGGATCCGGCTGGTCCTTGTTTGGTAAACATATATTGGGCCGTGTTCATCTTTCGTTGATGAGATACAACTTCCTTTGATATCCATGTTTTTTTAAATCCTCCAAATAAGTACATCTAACTTGCAGTGCATCATAACAGTAGAAAATGCTCAGCTGAGAGTTTGTTATGATTAATTCATTTCTTCTCTGAGCTTTGATTTTTACTCTATGTTCTGCGTGATCTCTGTGGTTTAAAATATTTTTATTTTTATTTTTATTTTAGCTTTTCACTATTTACAGCCTTATTTTTTATATACCAATACAGCCATTGTAATTGTCGTAATAGAAAGTGAAAAAAGATTGGTGAAAACTGCAATTATTTGGCGAAAATGCCTGACTTAAAATTACACTGCTTACACTATCTAATTGAAAATATTGAATTTTAATTATGGAACAGTCTTTGCTGTATATGTTTATTCCAACTAGATTTTAACTAAAGTTGGTATCAATGGAGTATTAATTATGTTTGCTTTCTTATGTGGTTTAGTGGTTTTTTTCTTCTGGATAATTCCCATTTTGGCTATTGGTGTTTCTGATCGCACTAGTGGCGGTGAAAAATTAGCATGGCTGCTAGCCGTCATCTTTGTGTCTTGGTTTGCATGGGTTTTTTACTTGCTTTTAGCACCT
>TARA_R110002153_G_scaffold11249_1_pt1 | contig 11020 bp, 7 predicted proteins | sample TARA_R110002153 | Tara Oceans TARA_R110002153 (sample SAMEA4398193) | marine metagenome | biome: Polar Biome; feature: [SRF] surface water layer (ENVO:00010504); material: water (ENVO:00002006), including particulate matter (ENVO:01000060) such as... | depth 5 m
CATTGCGTTCAGGTGATTGTTTAGCAGGCTTGGCGGCAGAAAATGCCACAGAGCGTGTCGCTGCTCAGATGTGTTTAGCTGATGTACCTTTGAAACGTTTTCTTGAAGATTTGCTTATTCCTTATGAGCAAGATGAGGTAAGCCGTTTGATCATTGATGGCCACAATGCGCAGGCTTTTGCGATGGTCTCCCATATGACAGTTGGTGATTTTCGTAACTGGCTTTTATCTACTGAGGCAAATCAAGGCAGTTTGCAGCAGATATCCAGTGGGCTAAGCCCTGAAATGGTCGCGGCAGTCTCAAAGATAATGCGTATTCAAGATTTAATCTTGGTGTCGCAAAAAATAGAAGTGATCAGTCGGTTTCGCAATACACTTGGGCTTCGCGGCAATTTGGCTACTCGCTTGCAACCTAACCATCCATTGGATGATCCTGCCGGTATCGCATCTTCCATACTCGATGGATTATTATATGGTAGTGGTGATGCTGTAATTGGTATCAATCCTGCCACAGATAATTATCAGGCTGTAACACGTCTGATGCACCTAGTTGATGATGTTATTCAACGATTTGATATTCCAACTCAATCCTGTGTGTTGACTCATGTCTCCACTCATCTTGAAGCGATTGAAAAGGGCGTGCCAGTGGATTTAGTCTTTCAGTCTATTGCGGGTACTCAAGCGGCTAACATGAGTTTTGGCATTGACTTATCGATGTTGCATGAAGCCCATCAAGCTGCATTGTCGTTAAAACGCGGCACTATCGGCAACCAAGTCATGTATTTTGAAACGGGGCAGGGAAGTGCGTTGTCTGCTAATGCTCATCATGGCATCGATCAGCAAACCTGTGAAGCCAGAGCCTATGCTGTTGCGCGCAAGTTTAATCCGCTTTTGGTTAACACTGTGGTCGGTTTTATTGGACCAGAATATTTGTACGACGGTAAACAAATCATTCGAGCAGGGCTTGAAGATCATTTTTGTGGCAAATTATTGGGCTTGCCAATGGGTTGTGATGTTTGCTACACCAACCACGCTGAGGCGGATCAAGATGATATGGACAGTCTTCTTACGCAATTGGGGGTGGCTGGTGTTAACTTTATTATGGGGGTGCCAGGTGCTGATGACATCATGTTAAATTATCAAAGTACCTCATTTCATGATGCCTTGTACCTGCGACAAACGTTACATAAACAACCTGCTCCAGAATTTCTTGCGTGGTTGGTGAAGATGGGGATTACTGATACGCGAGGTCTATTAGTCGGTAATGGATCTTTACCAGAGGGCTTTTCATTTTTAAAGGCAAGGTTATAAGCCATGAAAAACCATCATGCAGACAAACAAACAATAGCGATTGAGAATCCATGGGGCAGCTTGCGCCGCTATACTGATGCAAGAATAGGCCTGGGCCGCACAGGTATTAGTCAAACGACTCAAGCGCAATTGGCATTTCAGCTAGCCCATGCTCAAGCTCGTGACGCAGTAAATATCCCAATCGATTTTGAAAATATCCAACAACAGTTGTCAGAGGCAGTCTTACCCTCTATTACCCTACACAGTAAAGCAACGGATCGGCAGGTTTACCTGCAACGCCCTGACTTAGGCCGACAATTAAACCTTGCTTCGCGAGCAATGCTAAAAAAACAAATTCAGACTGGCTTGGTATACGATGCCACCATAGTCGTAGCTGACGGTCTGTCTTCCACAGCCGTGCAGCAGCATAGTGCTGAGGTGACGGCTCTTATTGCTGAGCACCTTACACAATCCGGTTTGAGTTACGGCCCAGTGTGTTTAGCTCAACAAGCCAGAGTAGCTGTTGGTGATGAAATAGCTGAAATATTAGGGAGTCGACTCCTTATCTTGTTAATTGGTGAGCGACCAGGCTTGAGCTCTCCAGACAGTTTAGGCATCTACTACACCTATAGGCCCACAGTTGGCTTAACGGATGCTTCTCGGAACTGTATCTCTAACATTCGACCTCAAGGTCTACAAATTCAAGCAGCGGTAAGCCGTTTGATGTGGTTAATTAAAGAGTCTGAACGTTTAGATTATTCTGGTGTACGTCTAAAAGACAGAACGAATATTGAAAATGATTTGCTAGAAAAACAGAGGAATTTTTTACTTGAATAAAACTGTTTTAGCCCAGCCTCCAAGGGCTAGGCTAAAACGTTTCTTTACGATTTTGCTGGAGTAATTTTAAATACCAAACTATACAGCACTGGCACAAATACGAGGGTAATGAAGGTAGAAAAACCCAGTCCACACATGATTGCCACAGCCATGCTACCGAAAAAGTCGTCGAATAGCAGGGGGATCATACCTAGTATTGTGGTGATAGCTGCCATACATACCGGCCTTACACGGCTTAAGGTGGCTAAAAATAACGCGTTGTAGGCGTCTTTACCTTGCTCAAGTTCAAACTTGATTTGCTCTACCAAAACGATACCATTTTTGATGATCATGCCAGACAGGCTCAACATACCAAGCAAAGCCATGAAACTAAATGCATAGCCGCTAAAGAGTAATCCGTAACTCACGCCAATCAACGCTAAAGGCACGCAAGCCCAGATAACACCTGCAATGCGGGCTGAGTTAAAGAGTAGTACGGTAATGATAAACATAATCAAATACCCCAGTGGTAAAGAGCCAAATAAGGCTTTTTGGGCATCAGTCGATGATTCATGTTCCCCCCCCCATTCTAACGAATAACCCTTAGGTAACGGGATTGCTTCGATGGGGGCTTGGATCCGCGCAAATAAATTTGCCGCGGTTTCACTACCTAAAATATCATGATCGGCCATCACAGTGATGGTGCGCTTGCGGTCACGTCTGGCGACGATGGGATCTTCCCATTCCACATCAAAGCCGCTTACTACTTGAGTGACAGGAATAAACTGCCCCGCGACTGAGCTATAAATTTGTAAGCTCTGCAAGTTTTCTACGCTTAAATGTTCTGTCGCAGGTGGACGAGTTACGATGGGTAACAAATTAACACCGTCTCGATATACCCCAATGGTTTTACCACTAAAGCTAGTTAACAATAAATCGTCTAAGTCGGCTTTACTCACCCCAACTCGGCGTGCGCTGGCTTCATTAAATTGAGGTCGTATGACAGAGGTTTTTTGACGCCAATCATCGCGAATATTAAGTGCGCCTTTATCCGCTCTTAGAATTGCTTTACTTTGCTCTGACAACTCTCGCAATATGACGGGGTCGGGGCCTGAAAAGCGAGCTTCAATTTTAGCATCGGTAGAGGGGCCAATTTCCATCAACTTGATCTTAAAAAACACATCACCGTGCTCAGATTGCATATAGTCTCGCAATTTAGGTAAGCCTGCTTGCAAGGCTTCTAAATCAGTCATTCTGATGGCCATTTGCGCATAGGTGCTGTATTGCTTTTCTGTTTGATAGGTTAGTAAAAAGCGCAATAAGCCTTGGCCGACCGTTGTGGTTATTTCTTCTACACCGGGCTCTTTAAGCAAATGCGCCTCGATTTCTTCCATAACCTTTGCATTTTCCCGAATGTCGGTACCCGATTTGTGCCACACATCAACAAAAAACATGGGGGTTGTTGAAGGGGGAAAAAATGATTGTTTGACCTGTCCAAAACTCACGATAGAGCCGATAAATAAAGCGACTAAAGCGACGACAGTGGTTTTACGCCAAGCAAGGGCTAAGGTTAATAAACGACCAAACGCTTTAAAAATAATACTTTGATACAGCTCTTCTTCTTCCTCATCTTCGCCTTTTTCAGTAAACATAAGGGATGCGAAAAAGGGAGTGAGAGTAATAGCGGTTACCCAACTCAGTAGTAAGCTAATCAGCAATACCCAAAACAAGCTACCGGCAAATTCACCTGTTGCATCGCTTGAAAGACCAATTGGGGCAAAGGCAATAATGGCAATCACAGTGGCACCTAAAAGAGGCCATTTGTTTTGCTTTACAATAGCAGAGGCACCCTGGGCTACGGTTAATTTACGTTGTAAACCAATGAGTATGCCTTCGGTTACCACGATAGCGTTATCAACTAACATACCCAGTGCAATAATCAGCGCCCCAAGTGATATGCGCTGGAGGGTAATATCCATTTGCTGCATGAAAATAAAAGTGCCGAGCACCGTTATCATCAATATAAGACCAATTAACAGACCTGAACGTAACCCCATAAAGAGCAGCAATACGATAACAACGATGACGATGGCTTCAACTAAATTAAGTAAAAAGCTTTGAACAGATTTATCGACTTCTTGCGGTTGGTTATAAACAAAATTGGTTTCCATACCCACTGGGCGCATGTAATCAAGTTCTTGAATACGCGCTTCTATACGGTGCCCCACCTCAACCACATTGACCCCATCCGCAAATGAAATGCCTAAAAGCATGGCTTCTTGACCATTAAAGCGAATAAGGTTGGTTGGAATCTCTGCATAATCGCGATAGATGGTCGCTACATCACCTAAATGAATAAGTTTGCTAGAACCGGTACTGCTGATAATCAAATCTTTAAGCTCGTCTACTGATTGAAACTCGCCCGTGGGATTAAACCGAATATATTCACTCCCTATTTTGACTTTACCTGCATTTGATACTTGGTTTTGAGTCGATAATAAGGCGCTGAGATGGTCAGGGCTAATCCCTAGGTTAGCGATTTTTGTACGCGAGATTTCTACTACAACTTGTTCCTTTTGCTCACCTTGCAACATAACTTTACCCACGCCATCCACTAATACTAGGTCGCGTTTCAGATAGTTGACGTAGTCGCGAACGTCATCGTACTGGTAGCCTTTACCTGAGATGGCCAACATCATGCCATACACGTCGGCAAAATCGTCTTTCACAATAGGTTCATAGGCCCCTTGTGCGATGCTCGAACGTTTATCACTGATTTTTTGCCTCAGCTCTGTCCAGATTTTTCTCAAGTCATCCTTGCGATAAGTGCTTTTCATCTCAACTAATATTTGAGACAGTCCAGCACTAGAAAATGAACGGATATTTTTTACGTAGGGTAACTCTTGAATGGCATTCTCAAGGGGATAAGTGACCTCTTCTTCAACTTGGGTAGGAGAGGCGCCCGGATAAGACGTGATGATCATGGCTTGTTTGATCGTAAATTGAGGATCTTCTAAACGGCCGATCTCCAAAAAAGCCATAATACCACCAATGAGCAGTATCAATGTCACCATCCAACTGGTGGTGCGATTTTTAATAAAATAGCGAGCGAAATCCATGTTACAAGCCTCGCTCTTTTTGCCACACTCTTACGGTGTCACCTTCGTTAAGCATTTGCACACCTGCAGCGACAATGCGATCACCAAAACGTAAACCAGATGTCACGGTAAAGCCGCTCTCAGTGATTCCGCTTACCGTGACTTGCACTTTTTCTAATTTGTCTTGCTCATTGACCCGCCAAACATAGCTCAGTTCTTGCTTGTCTTGGTTCTGCCCAAAAAAAGCAGACGCTGGAATTTTCCAACCGTCTATTTTTGATTTCATGACCTTATCAAGCTCAACTTTGACCGTAGCCGACATACCGGGCAACACATTAAACTCCTCTGGCCTTGGCATGGAAAAAACCACCTTAAAGCTTTTGGTCGCTGCATTTGCTTCAGTATCATATTCTTTTAATTTAGCGCGAAAGATGGCGCTTTTATTGGCTTCAAAATGCACTTCGGGTTGATATCTTGTGGATTTATCAATATGCGACAAAAAGTCTTCTGGCAGTTGAATAGCGATATCTAGCGTCTGCATTTTTTGCAGGGTCACGATGGGCTGCTGAGCAGTAATGTTTTCGAAATTTTGCACAAAGCGCTGGGCCACTTGGCCATCAAAAGGGGCGATAAGCTTGGTGTAAGCTAAGTTTTGTTGCGCTACCTTTAGCGCTGCCTGCGTCAGTTGAAGCTGTGATTTCACTTCATCAAACCCTGCACGAGAGACAAGTTGTTGAGACAGCAGTTGTTCTGAACGTTTAAACTGTGACGATGCTAAATCAAAATTGGCTTGAGCACTGTCTAGGGCTAACTGATAGTCGGTAGGGTCAAGAGAGGCAAGAACATCTCCTTCTTTGACTTCCGCTCCAGGCAGGACCAACAGTTTATTGAGTTGCCCTGCTACTCTAAACGCTAAGATTGCGTCCTCACTGGCTTCCACTATTGCTGGAAAGTCACGGTACTGACCATAGCCTTCATCAACCAATGTAATAACCTTGACGAGTTTGGCTTGCGGTGCTGCCGCCTCTTTCGGTTGCTCCTGACAACTACTGATTAAAACCGTAGAAAAGATCATCGATAAAATAACTAAGTTAAGACGCACTGGCACCACTCCTTTAAATAAGTATTCCTACTATAAAGTAATATGAATTTATATTATATTTAATTAGATTTACCAATTACTTAAATTAAATTTATATGACACTTGAGCAAATTAAGATGTTTGTCACTGTGGCGCAGCTAGGCAGCATTTCGGCTGCGGCTAAAGTATTACACAAAACACAACCCGCAATATCCATTGCACTTAAACGATTACAAGACGAATTAAAACTGGAACTATTGCATAGAGAACAGTATAGATTGTCTTTGACAGATGCAGGTCAAAAGTTACTACGACATTTTGAATTTTTACTTAAACAACAAGTACATATTGATGCTATCGCGGTGCATTTAGCCAGTGGCTTAGAGAGAAAAGTTGAGCTAGTGTACGAAACTATTAGTCACAGCTTGCCTATTTTTAATGCGGTCAGTGAGGTGCAGCAACGTTTTCCCTTAACAGAATTTTACCTAAGTTCAGAAAGTAACTTAGGTGCCATTAAGCGGTTAATTGAGGGGAAGGGCGATATTGCTATCTCTCCTTGGATTGACCGTTTTTATGAACTTGCTGATTTTGATACCCTACCTTTTAGTCGATTTGAGATCATTACGGTAATTCATAAAAATGCACTACCACTTAAGGAACAGGTGCCTCGTTTTGTTAGCGAAATCGACCATTTGCCATTATTAAAACCCCAAACCGTGTTGTTTGATCTCGACCTTGATGGCTTGTTTGGCTATGTGGCCCCATCACAGGTTCGCACAAACGATTTGTGGGCACAAAAATCAATGTTACTTAGTGCCAGTGGCTGGGGCTATATCCCTAAGCATCTCGTGGAAAACGAGTTAGCAACAGGCGAGTTGATTCAACTTAATTTAGAAGATATTAATTTTGATGCTAAGGGAGAAAGTCGCATTGTAAAACTTGCGAACCATAACTTGGGAGTGACAGGCTTAGATCTATGGAAGACCTTAGCCAAACTGAGTACTGCAGGGTAGTTTGATTGTCACTCAGGTTAAGGATACAGGGGGTTAAGTAAGTTACTAACAACGCAATTACTTAACCCAATGATCAGCAGATGATTAGCTCAGATCCATCCCTTGGATTATTTCGTGAGCAATTTCAGGCGTGGTGCAAGTAGGCTTTTGATGAAGCTTACCTTTTAAGTGTCCTTTGCGGTGACTAAGTGCTGCATCGAGTTTTTTCGCTGCTTTTGCTAATGCGGGATACATTATTGCGTCACTACCAGAGGCAGATATTTTGCTGCCTTCATAATTAGTGCGAATTTCAACCTCATATTCGCCATGCTCTTTTGCTACGATAATGTCTAGAGAAATAAGAGTGGGAAAATGACTTTCGATTTTGGAAAACTTTTCGTCAACGTATTGTTTGACGGCATCGGTAATATCAACATGGTGACCAGAAAGCTTTATTTTCATAGGTTTTCCTTTTACTTAAAATGAATACAATTTACTTTTGTGACTCAATTACAAGCTTGGGGCAAAGTGACAGAAAAGCAAGCATAGTTTGTCACAAGTTTGTCATTTAAATAGAGTAAGACAATTCAATTTAGTTCACGCATTGAGTTAATCAAGTTTTCGTTTGCACAAAATATAAACAGGCTGTTATTGCCCAGCTTCTGTACTTATTCTTCAAAGTCTTGATATTCATAATAAAGTGGTCTCATAGAGCCGCAAAACGACAGTTTTCTATATATTTCATTTTGCTGAGGCACCGCGCTTGAACTTGCAAATTCAGTAAGACAATTAATATCGTCGAAGAGTAAAATAATTTGAGCATAACTCGGGGCCGTTTGGATTTGATGAACCAATAGACGTTGATTATTGTTCAAAACTACACTGTCATATTTGTGTCTGATATGGGATTTTTCTGGCTCATCAAGTTTCCTAAGGTAAAGTTGCTTATCAAAGACAATTTGAATATTTTTATAGGTGAGCAAACCACCTCGTTCAAAATGACCCATATACACATCAGCCTCGATAGTGAGCTTTTCTCCCCGTAATAAATGCTCTAGGTTAAAGGGTTTGGGTTTTATTGTGACTAAATCAGCATCTCGTACCAAGTTTAACAGTGGTAAGTTTTTATTATCAATATCGTAAATAAGTTGTAGCTGATGTATCCCTGTGAACTTGCTCAGCAATGATGCATATACGTAGGAGCCGTTGCCGACTAATACCATGGGGTGTTCGCCCATATATTTAGGGTCAACAGGCGGAAGAGGTGCAGGTTCCTCTGTGGCTAAGGCCAAAAGACTAAACAAATAACATAACATCCCAATCAACACTTTTTTCATACATGCCTTCTTAAAGTCAAATCCCAACTAGGGTCATTTGAATATACTAAACTTCTGGTTTAATTGTTTATTTTAGTGTTAATAATCAGTTTTAAACCTATAAATAACCTGCTTAGGCGAGTTCGCGCTAAAAACAGTTGTAATGCTACTTAAAGACTCACTCATGAGGGGATTTAGCCCTTGCTATCTTCGCTTTCATCGCTATAATACGCGCTCTTTTTGGCTTGCTGAATTAGTGATTGGCAGGTCTGTTTAAATAATCCGGTTAGCGCCGGTCCTACTGTGGAGAAAAATATGTCACTAACTAATGTAGAAAGTGCAAAAATCCTAACTGATTTTGGTACTAAAGAGGGTGATACTGGTTCACCTGAAGTGCAAGTTGCTTTATTAACTAATAACATTAATAAGTTGCAAGGTCACTTTGCCAAGCATAAGAAAGATCACCACTCACGTCGTGGTTTGTTACGCATGGTTAGCCAACGTCGTAAATTGCTTGATTATTTGAAAAGCAAAAACGTTGAACGTTACCAGAATCTGATTGCACGTTTAGGCCTACGTCGCTAAGACACAGCTTAAATGATGAAAAAAGACGCTTCGGCGTCTTTTTTTATGTCTGGCATAATTACAAACAAGTATTAATAATGTCGATGGTGACAAGTGGCGAATAGACCATGTTTCTCTGTGTAGCGTAGCCTCTGTGGTGAGATCGTTTTTGTTTTTTGGCTTTGGCTTTCGGCCCTAAAGGGCCTCCTACAGGGGGGGATTTGAGGTTTTCAGGGTGTTGCTTAACTCTGTGTTCTCTGTGTAGCGTAGCCTCTGTGGTGAAATCGTTTTTGCTTTTTGGCTTTGGCTTTCGGCCCTAAAGGACCTCCTACAAGGGGGCGATTTGATGTTTTTCGGGTATGCTTATCTCCGTGTTCTCTGTGTAGCGTAGCCTCTGTGGTGAAATCGTTTTTGCTTTTTGGCTTTGGCTTTCGGCCCTAAAGGGCCTCCTACAAGGGGCGATTTGAGGTTTTCAGGGTATGGCTTATCTCTGTGTTCTCAGTGCAGCGAAGCCTCTGTGGTGAAATCGCTTTTGTTTTTAGCTTTGGCTTTCGGCCCTAAAGGACCTCCTACAAGGGGGCGATTTGTTGTTTTCCGGGTGTGCTTATCTCCGTGTTCTCTGTGTAGCGTAGCCTCTGTGGTGAGATCGCTTTTGTTTTTTGGCTTTGGCTTTCGGCCCTAAAGGACCTCCTACAAGGGGGCGATTTGATGTTTTTCGGGTATGCTTATCTCCGTGTTCTCTGTGTAGCGTAGCCTCTGTGGTGAGATCGCTTTTGTTTTTAGTCTTAGCTCGATGCTCGCCGCTAGTAACTAGCCGCTACCTTTAGCTAATTGGTTTTTTTCCATAAATTCTGGAATTTTTTGTAGCCAAAATAAGTGTAGGGATTCCAGTGGCTGGGAATTAATTCAAGGTTTTTGCGTTCCTCAAAATTTGAGCAAAGTTTCTTTAATATTTCTTCCAAACGCTCAGGGCTAATGTTGGCGAATTTTTTTCTGGTCGTAGCAAAATACAAATTGTTACTGACAGGAACCAATATTCTTTTTCCTACTGAGTTAAAAGTAAGATGACGGGTTGCAGAGCGACAGATAGGAACAAAGGGATTGGAAGGGTTGAGTGCGTAAACGATGGCGTATTCATAGCGATCGAGGTCTTGATTATCGTTATCTTTGGGGATGTAAGTTATGCCAAAACCTTGCGGGAAATGCCCAACAATGGAAATGAAATAGTCAGTAAATTTGGCTTCAACAGCCTTCATTTCAGCTGCTTTATCTAACACTAACGTTGCTTTAGGCAGGTTGGATAAATTACTGTCTGGTTTAGTCGAAAAAATCACAGATGCATAGATTTGTGGGATCTTGAGCAAGTGTCCCTCTGGTAATTTGGGCTTAACCGAATCGTTTAATAGGGTTTTAATAAATTGGAAACGTTGCAGCTCGTTTTCATCAAACAGCGCCTTTTCTTCTCGGGAATTACCGCTGTAACTGGCGAGGCCAATTCCATGTGTTAAATAATTTAAAGTTTGTTGGTAGTTAATTTTTAATAATGCCAAACGATCATCATTGTCCAGTACCCGAAATTCATCTAAATCACCTTGGGGGCCTTTTAGAATTAATTGAGCCGCAGGATGTTGCAAGCCGATATCTTGTATCAGTGCCGCGACCACAATGGCAATGCCTGCTCCACGTTGAAATGGGCTTAAGTCAGTGCCTGTTTTGCCAAAACGTTCAGATGTTCCTAACTGTTGCATGATATAGGGATTGCTTATTTCTTTTTCGATTAGCAATTTGTCTAATAAACGCAGGGCTAAAACGGCCTTATAAGCGGGCTTTAATTTTTGATGAAGCGTGGCTAATCTACTGCCTT
>TARA_R110002153_G_scaffold39181_1_pt1 | contig 11016 bp, 6 predicted proteins | sample TARA_R110002153 | Tara Oceans TARA_R110002153 (sample SAMEA4398193) | marine metagenome | biome: Polar Biome; feature: [SRF] surface water layer (ENVO:00010504); material: water (ENVO:00002006), including particulate matter (ENVO:01000060) such as... | depth 5 m
GTGCAGTTGCTTCGATGCTAACGCATAGCCATGAAGATTTGATACAGATTGGCTTACATAGTAAATGTGAAGAAATCGCAGATTTTTCTGAATTATTCATTATTGATGAAATGGGGCAAGTTCTCTCATCTAGCTACAAATCAAGAATTGGTCGCAAACATGAACAACTAAATGCAATTAGCCAAGCTGCAAAATTAGAGCATTTTTTACATGGCCCTTATGTTGATAAAGAAACAATTGAAATAGGTGCCTCAAGCTCAAAGTTCCATGATGAAGTGACCCTAATGTTTTATTTACCGATACAACAGCAAAATAATGTTAATCGTTTTTTATGTGGCAGAGTTCCTAACGATGTCATAGGTGATATTATTCAGCGAGAAGCGGGACATATCTATTCTGAGTCCGGTGATAATTACTTATTTATGGTTGAGTCAAAATTTGATAGAACAATTTCTGCAGGTACCGCCCTATCTCGTTCACGATTTGAAGATGATACTTTTAGTCATGGTGAAAACCTAAAGTCTGGTGTAAATACCGACTTTGGAGTGGTCAAAATAAACAAACACACTGAGTTTGAAATTCGTTTTACCGATCCAGCCACAAGTGAATTGCACCCAGGAGTCAGAGAAACAATTAAAAATGGTGAAAATCTCTTTGTAACATACCCAGGTTATTCTGATTATCGGCATATCCCGGTGATTGGTAAAGGTGTCACTTTTAGCTTACCCGGGTCGTTAGATAAATGGGGCATGATGTGTGAGGGAGATTTAGAGGAAGTCTATCGTCGCCGTTCTATTAACCTTAGTTTGATGAAAATTTATCTGTTTTTAATGGGCAGTATAGTCGCAATAAATTCAAGTCTATTTAATTTCACAGACCTATCCACCTTAACTGTCAGCGCCATTACAGCAACTGTCGGTTTGATAAGCTACTTTATGTTTTCAAGCATTGGTACCAACAAGGTAACCACCCAACTAAATAAAATGGCAGCAGTTATTCGTACTATTGCAGAAGGTGGTGGAAATTTAACTCAGCGACTTGATGCTAAAAACATTAAGCATGATGAAACCGGAGATATGAGTCGCTGGTTCAACAGTTTTATAGACAATTTAGACGGGATAGTCGGCCAAGTGATCCTTGCATCGCACAATGTAAAACTAACAAACGAAAATATGTTAACCCATAATCAAGATGCCTTAGTTTGCTCTAATCAGGTTCACCAATCGATGCTGCACATGCAAAACTTGATTGAAATACAACGTAAAGAAATATTAAACGCAGCCAACACCGCTGAAGCAATGAAAGTCACTATGGCAGACGTAGTCGCCAAAGCCGCAGTTAGTTATAGTGATGCACGTTCAGGTACGCAGGCAATACGCGACATTGTTGATAATACCGCAAAAAGTGTGCAATCGATTGATTCTCGGATGAGCGATATTGGCAATATTATTAAGGTCATTACCGACATAACGAATCAAACTAATTTGCTAGCTTTAAATGCCGCTATAGAAGCTGCTCGCGCTGGAGCACATGGTAGAGGCTTTTCGGTTGTAGCTGACGAAGTAAGAAACTTAGCGGCAAGAACCGCCAACGCTGCTACAGATATCCAAAACATGATCCAAGGCTTACAAAATGAAACCCAACAAGCAGTGGCATATATGGGATCAGGCGTCAAAGACGTAGATCAAAGTTTAAAACTAACCGAAGCAAACTCAAACGAAAATACCGAGTTACATTTAGTGGTGCAGAAACTATTTGAAACCATCAGTATTATTGAACAAAACAGCGCTAAAAATGGCCATACGGTTAATGAAGTAACTGATGTTACTGAAAGAATGGCTATTGTTATTCAAGGATTAGCCAATAGCTCAACCCAAGTTGATACCACAGCGAATAAATTACAACAATTGGTCAGTGAATTTACTGTGAGTTATCACTAATTCAGAAAACAACCCGAATTCGGGATAAGTAGTTTTTATTTAGAGGTTATTTTTTTATGATGTATAGAGCCTTACATAGCTAGCAATTCACATAAAGTGACTCTAACACTTTTTATTTTTACTCACTTTCTATATTTACTCTATTTGGACCATTAAATGGATTCTATTTTACTGATCATTTTTATCTCACTGGGCATTGCCACTGTGTTGAACATTGTGTTGAAAAAACTTTCAGTGTCGCACATTATCGGATACATCATCACAGGTACTATTATTAGCAACTTGTTTGATTTTAATGGTAGTAAAAATTTACATTCGTTAGATTTAATTGGTGAATTCGGCATTGTCTTTTTGATGTTTACAATTGGACTAGAATTGTCTTTTAGTAAACTTAAAAAGATGAAAGAAATCGTATTTTTTAACGGTTTAGTACAAGTCCTAGGGAGTGCATTAGTTATCTTTTTGGTAACTCATTATGTATTTTCACAAGGCATGACAGCTTCTGTGATCATTGCCCTCGCCTTCAGTTTATCGTCTACCGCCATTGTTTTAAGTTACTTAAAAAAATCGAAAGATGTACTTACTCCTTATGGTGAGAAATCTGTGGCGATATTAATCTTTCAAGATTTGGCTGTAATACCTATTTTGTTACTGATCAGCTTTTTAGCCAATGACCAACTGTCTTTAGGCGATGTGTTGCTGAACACTCTTGTATCCGCCACTTTGGTGATTGTGTTTATGTTCACTCTAGGTAAAAAATTTATCGAGTGGCTGTTGCATTTTTCTACTAATGCCAAATTAGAAGAATTATTTTTAGGCTCAGTATTAAGCATAGTCATTGGGGCATCTATGCTGGCCCACGAAATGGGGTTCACCTATTCATTAGGCGCGTTTATTGCCGGTATGATCATTGCCGAAACCAACTACCATGTAAAAGTTGAGTCAGACATTGCCTCGTATAAAGATTTACTACTTGGCGCATTCTTTTTTTCCATCGGCACTAAAATCGATATTGTTTATTTTTACCAACAGTTCTTTTGGGTAGTTGCCGTATTAGCACTAATAATGCTGATAAAAGCATTAATTATTTTTGTATTAATTCGCAGAAAATCAAATAAAAATGAATCAGTTAAATCGGCCATTGCCTTGTGCCAAGTAGGAGAATTCTCCTTTGCCATATTCTCATTAGCATTAAACCAAGGTTTGGTGTCGCCAGAACTAGGCAGTTTTTTGATATTGGTCACAGTGTTATCCATGATAGTCACCCCCTTCATGGTGAATAATATTTATACCCTTGCATCTTATTTTGGTAAAGAATTTTATGAGTCAGATAGGATTGCGCCAATTAATGTCAGTCAGCATACAGTGATTTGTGGTTTTGCTATTGCAGGTCGAATTGTCGCTAAAAAATTAGCTGAAAAAGATATCAATTTTGTGATTATTTCAGACAACCTAAATCATGTTTTATTAGCAAGAGAACGAGGGTTTCAGGCTTATTTTGGACACCTAGACAAGCGGCCGGTATTAGAGTCTTTAAAAGTAGAGCAAGCCGCCAGTGTCATTATTACAGTTAACACTTTATTGAGTAAAAAAATAATTTGCCAAGCAGTATTGAATTACGACCCTTCGGCTCAGGTAATAGTAAAAATTTCCAGTTTAGCCGAGAAAAAATCTCTACAGGGTATTGGTATCACTGATTTTGTACATGCCTACCAAGAAACCGCTAGATTGTTAGTCAAGAGTAGTTTGGCTCACCGCAAGGCCACAAGCCCGATACCTAAAAATGAATGAATAGATACAAAAGATGATTAACCACATAGATCACCAAGGGCGCAGAGGAAAAGATAAAAATCCCCCCGTTCAATGGAGTGTCGGCTATAAATAGTTCAAGGTACTTCGACTAGAACGAGAAGATAGATTGGCTCAACTGATTAGGAATGTTAGATTCGATGAGTATTTTTAATAAATTTAAGGTTTTCTATGTTTATCGCCATTAGCCTCCATATATTAGCCGCCACAATTTGGGTTGGAGGAATGTTTTTTGCTTATTCCTTTTTAAGACCAGTCGCTGCCGATATATTAGAGCCCCCACAAAGATTAACCCTCTGGGTTAAAGTGTTCAAAAAGTTTTTTAACTGGGTCTGGCTCGCCATTATCCTATTGATTGTCAGTGGACATTTTATGATTGCTCAATTTGGAGGACTAGCCAACGTGGGTAAACACATTCACATTATGATGCTCTTGGGTTACATCATGACGGCAATATTTATGCATGTTTATTTCGCACCGTTTAAACGTTTAAAAGCCGCCGTCGCCCTACAAGACTGGCAAAAAGCAGCGAGCAACCTGAATGTTATTAGGAAAATGATATTGCTGAACTTAGCGCTTGGCTTATTAACAGTATTCGTGGCATCTGCGGGGCGCTACATGCTTCTATAATGGACTGGGTAGTGTACTTCCTATTAGAATCTAAGAAGAGACATTTGACTATATTGACAACAAATGTCTTGATAAAACCTTCAAACCTATACTATTCACGGCGCTTTAATTTATAGGTTATTTTGATGCGTTTTTCATTTTTATAAATCAAAAACCCCAGCTCAGAATTTTTTTTGTGGTGGCGAGTTTTACAACCTATTCATTAGCAGGAGTGGCGATCAGTGTTGTAAACCAACCTAAGATATAAAAAGTGCAGCTATTTCACTGTAACCTCCAAGGTTGATGTAAGCAGCATGTCTTGAGGTTAATGTAGCCAAACCAAAAATTGACTGAACTAAAATAAATGCAATGCTTGCAATAAGACCATGGATAGCAGTATGTGTCAGCGCATGCAGTCGAAACTAACATAGGTAGTGAAGTAGAGTTATAACTGTTGATTAAAAGTATCAAAACTCACGGTAATTCAATGACCTCAACTACACACTCCGAATTAACGACAACCGACGCATTATGCAAAAGTCGAGTAATCTCACCACTTTTAGCCAAGTTTTCAATAGACGCAGCCAACGCAGCTTCCAAATCTTGATGTTTTTTATGAATTAAGTGATAGCTGGTAACCGTCAATGCTTTTAAATCTTTGTAATACACTGGTTGATTTCTCATAGTACACAGCGCCTTAGTAGCCGTATTAAGACTGGCAATTAGCACATCAATTGCGCCAGACTCAAGCGCTTTAGCTAGCAGCTTATGACTTTGATCCGTTAAGCAATTAAGTTTATTGTCTTGACAGTATTTTTTACCCGCCTCAAAACCTGATACCAGAGCATAACGAGTTGTTTTGGAGGTTTCACAGGCAGCAACGGTTAAACAGAAATAACCATTGTGATGTTGCATAATGGGATAAGAAACTTCAATTAAATTGGCATATTGTTTGCCAACGTCAGCAGTTCTTCCAGACTCAGCGTCGAGCAGGCCTTCATTAACCAACTTTAGCCCCCTTAAAGAGGGATAAAACTCGACCACAGGTTCGATGCCTAGCGGCGCATAAATTTTATTAAACAACGTCCGAACATTACTCGCTCCAAGATTAAACGAATAGGCTTCGTTGACCGCAATAATATAACGTTCATCAGCTGTCACAACAGAGCAATAGAAAAACATCCAAAGTGCTGTTACAACCGAAAAGGCTTGTCTTCTAATATGCGAATTGAAATTCACCAGTGTTCTCCCTGAAAGGAAGCTCTGCAAATTATAATGATGCCATTGCAGTAAGTTATTGAGAGTCAGTTAATCTGCGATTAAAGCTTACTGTGCAACGTTTACAACAAGTTGGCAACTTGTTAATGCCTTTATCTATAATAGGTTTAGTTTTAATATAGGGATCACCTCAAAAAAGTGCGGATGTCAGTCATAACCTCCCCTCCTATTGTAAATACCTATAATTTTTAACAATTTATCGAGAATGTTAGTCACTATTTTAGCAAGTCAGCTAATACCAACTCCAGCTTTACAATAAGCCCAACAAGCGATCCTTAAAGGATTTCCCTACTTTTATTAGCCTATCCCCCCTGAGACGAATATGGTGATTATCTATTGCAACTACCTGCCGTTTATTCACCACAAACGACTTATGAACTTGCACAAATTGCTGCTGCGGTAGTTGTTGCAAGCACTGCTTTAGGGTACTGCTAACCAAAATAGCCTGTTCACTTTGCCACACCCTAACGTAGTTACCATAAGCTTCGAGCAAGCTAATGTCGTCTAAAACAAACTTACGTTTTTCACGGTCAACTTTAAGTACAATATAGTCTGGGTTGTTTGCATCAATGGACGGCGCTATGTCTAAACGTCGTCGTACTTTATCTAATGCTTTGGATAACCGTGAGGCACTCACTGGTTTTAACAAATAATCAGCCACATCAAGTTCAAATCCTTCAATGGCATACTCTTGATAGGCGCTGATGATGATCACTTGCTGGGTTTTGTTGAGCACTTTAAGAAGTTCAATACCGCTCAAGGCTGGCATATTAATATCCAGAATTAATAAATCAACAGAATCATTGGCTAAGTAACTCAAAGCTTCAGTGGCATTGTAGCAGTTGCCAACAATTTTAAAATCAAGCTGGTCTTGCAGATGATGTTTGATCACCTCATGAGCTAAAGGTTCGTCGTCGACAATTAAGGTGGTGAACAAGGCTCTAACTCCAAACGTAACTCACTATGCCACTCATCGTTTTGCACCTTGCCACTTAAGCTGTGCTTACCAGCATACAATAAAGCTAGGCGGCGTTTAAGGTTTTCTAGACCAATACCGGGTTTACGTTTGGCGCTTTTTTCAGGCAAGCTGTTTTTGCAACGCAGAAAAAAATCCCCGTGTTTAACTTGTATATCTATGCTAACAGTACAGCTGAACTGGCTGGGTTCAACACCATGTTTAAATATATTTTCGATAATGATAATGAGTAACAATGGAGCGATTTGCCAGCTATGGGCCTGCTCAGGATAGTGCACAGTGAGCTGAGTTTTATCACCACTGCGAATAGCCTGCAAGGCTAAAAAGTCTTGAATATAGTGAATTTCTTGCTCTAGGTTAACACGATGGTTTTGCCCCTCGTATACTGTATACCGCAGTAAATTAGCCAGTTGCATCACCAGTGTTGGTGCATCTTTAGAACCCGTTAGAGTGAGCGCATACAGATTATTTAAGGTATTAAATAAAAAGTGTGGATTGACTTGTTGTTGTAATAACTGCAGTTCTGTTTGGCTTTGGCGCTGGGCAATTTCTGCTAGCGCTTTATCATGTTGTTGACGTTCAAATGCCAAAATTATGGGGGCACTCACTGCCAATATGATAAAACAAAAACGAAAATTAATAGGAGAAAATATATTGTAATCTTCAGAGGGTAAAAAGGTCCATTGGGGAATGTTCATAGGTAAAACCAATACCACTGAAGCCAAAATGGGCGTCAAAACAATAATACAAATAAAGCAGGCTGCTACATAAGCAAATACCCCACTGCGAGCCAAAATACGGCGGATCAACATATAACGATTGATCCAATAAAGCAGCAAAACTAACAAACCCATAACTAAAAACTGCCACAGATAATCAATAAAAAACGCAAAATTAACGATAAGTGTATCGCTGTGAATTATGGCTTTAATGGGTTGATTACGTACCGGGTCGTCGGTAGAAGCAAAAATAGCGGCCCACAATATAGCCCAGGCAACTAACAACATCAGCAGCACTGAATTTAATGAAAACAACCGGGACATAAACATCGTTGCCTTAGTATTGTCCCGTTTAGCCAGTAGCTGGCTCACACCAAAACCTAGGCTAGCCAGCAGTACAAATAACCAGCCTTGTACCGAAAAAAGGCTCCAGTTTGCATACCATGACTCAAAATCGGCTAAGGCAATACTGAGCAAAGGATAGAAGATAAAGCCGCTGCACCAAATAAGCAGCGCCCGCCAAGCTCTATATTTAAATGCAAAATAGTGAGCCAATAATAACGGCAGACTTTCCAACATTAGTTGCCCCGAGATCCACATAAACTGTGCGACACTTTGACTAGGATATAAAAAATGTCGGATCGACGCTTCCATTAACAACGCGGCTATCACTGCCAACTGATTATCACCGATAGCCGTTAGCTTTTGTATAAGCCCTTTGGATAGGCGCTTTTGCATAATAATGTCCTGATTGACTTTTTCTTATAGCTTGGCGTAAGGGGTGGCGCAAGTCTGCATATGCATGACCAAAGCCTAGCTTTTTCTGACAAACGACAAATATACACGCATTGAGTGGTTAACTTTACTTTCATCATGTTAAGCAAGCACTTCATCATTCTAGGCTTGTTTGCTTGCTGCCTTGTTATTAGTCTAACTGTTCGTTTTTATAGGAAACAAAGCATGCTGTCTATTTCTCATTTATCTCTGACTTACGCAGATGGCACTCAAGCTCTGCGTGACATTAATCTACAGTTACCACAGGGCATGGTAGGTTTATTAGGCCCCAATGGTGCCGGAAAATCGAGTTTAATGCGCACTTTAGCCTGCCTGCAAACACCTAATAAAGGCGAAATTCATTTTAGCAATATTGATGTGCTCAATAACCCCATGGCCTTACGTCAGCAATTGGGTTATTTGCCTCAATATTTTGGTGTCTACCCCCATATGAGTTGTTATGCCTTGTTGCAGCACATGGCAATTTTAAAAGGCATTAACGATAAAGCCCAACAAAAACAACAAATTGAAGCTTTACTTGAACTCACCAACCTCAGTTCTGTAGCCAATAAAAATGTAGCCACATTTTCTGGAGGAATGCGCCAGCGTTTTGGTATTGCCCAAGCACTGCTAGGGGATCCCAACCTGCTCATTATGGACGAACCTACCGCCGGACTTGATCCCGCAGAGAGGGAAAGGTTGCACGCCTTATTGGTAAATATCAGTAAAGACAAATTGATTTTGTTATCGACCCACATTGTTGAAGATATCGAAAACCTTTGCCCTTTTGTTGCGCTCATCAATGATGGGGAAATTGTCGAAAGTGGCACAGTACAAAGTCTGCTTACTCCCCTGCAAGCTAATGTTTGGCAGAGCTCAATTCGTCCAACTGACACCCAGCACATTTTGAGCGAAAGCTATCGTTTTGGTTTACCCGTCTATCGCATTTTGGCCCAGCAACAACCTTGTGCAGAAGCAGTGCCAGTAGAAGCAACGCTGCAAGACCGCTACTTTTATGAATTATCACAACAAGGCCGTGCTGATGTTGCTCATTAATGAATGGCGTTACTTAATGCGCCAACCACTATTGTGGCTAGCCAGCATTATTTTACCTTGTATCGCCTATTTATTTGCCGTGGGAATTGGCAGCATCGACACCTTGGCAGATAAACATTTACAGGCCTTGCATATGACCTTGATGATGATGTGCCTGCCGCTGCTCAGCGGAGCATTGGCGCCACTGGTATTTTTGCGTGATCAAACCAACGATATGGCCGAGCTAATATTAGTGACCCCGCAAAGTACCTTTTACCGTTTATTTAACCGTCTACTGATTTTGTTTTTAGTGTGTGCAGGACTATTACTACTCAGTTTTTTCATTATCTGGTTACTACTAAGCCAAACTTATGGTTTTCAGTTGTCTTTACTGACATTAGCCCTTTGGGATTTTGCCCTAATGGCTTTACCAGCCTGCGCCTTTTTTAGCGCCTTGGCTTGTTGCCTAGCGCAACGTTTTACGTCTTCAGTGGTGATATACGCGACTTTTTGTAGTGTTTGGCTTGTTTATATCATGCTTGCCAGTATGACCGGCTCACCTATGTTAGCCGGTAGCACCATAACTAGCCCTTGGTTATTTGAGAGCATGCGCCTACTTGATCCCTTTGGTAATACAGCGCTGTTAGCCGAATATCAAAACTCAGAAGCCAGCCTTTATGGCGACTGGATTTTTTATCTAAACCGCCTAGCTTATTGCTTACTGGCTGCAGGGCTATTTTATACTAGCCTGAAGCTTAAGCCTTATACCGCAAAACATGTTCCAGCTCTGGCAGACTCAGATCTAAATTCACAATCCAGCAAGGCTTATCAGTTTGTTGGCGCCACACCTAGCGCTAGCAATCAGCTAATTCATTTAACAAAGTTAGCCGTAACAAGCTTACTTAAACAGCGTTTGAGCCAATTGATACTAGTAGGCTGGAGCCTACTGATGATGAGTGAGATATTATCTGGCATAAACTACGCTGAGCCGTTGTCAGTTTTAAAACCCACTAGCCTTGATGCTCTCAATCGGATTTCTGATGATGTATTGCCGCTATTGGGCAGTTTTTTAGTGTTGTTTTGGTCGTGGCAGCTTTGTTGGCGTAATCGGCAAACAGCTATGGCCGAATTAATTTCAGCCGCGCCAGTACGCTCTGGCGTTATTCTATGCAGCCAAGTCATTGCCTTGGGTACAATGATATTACTATTAATCCTGTTTACCTCTTTAGCGGGTTTTATTGCTGAAACCTTAGCGAACAGTGAAATACAATTGATGCAGTATCTGTCGCAACTTGGCAAGGCGGCTTTGTCCTTGTTATTACTCGGCGCTATTTTCACTGCCTTTCACAACATTTTCCGTTCGCCTTTAGTGGCAGTCGCCTGTTGTGTGGCCATTTTAGTGATGAAGTTTACCCCAATAAGCGGTTCACTTGGGCTCACACACACTTTATGGAATATCGCGGCTTCGCCTCTGCAACCTGCAGATGCTTTTTGGGGATCAGAACAAAGCCTATCGGTATATTGGCCATTTATGACATTTTGGCTGGTGTGTACTAGCACTTTGATTTACATGGCAATACAGTGGTCCCATCGCACTGCTAGCTTTATGAATCATCGTCGCTGGAAATTGAACATCAGTTCAAGCTTATTATTAATTATCACGCTTGGGACAGGTTGGAATTTACATTCAAACATTATTGCTGAAAGACCCTTAATGAGCTCAGATATGCGAGAGCAGCGACGCGTTGATTACGAACAACAATATTCCAGTTGGGCAGCAGTTGCACAACCAGTAATCAGCCATATTGATGCAAAAGTGGATATCTTTCCACTTCTGGGCGATGCTGAACTCACTCTCATTTACACTTTAGAAAAC
>TARA_R110002153_G_scaffold35942_2_pt1 | contig 11011 bp, 6 predicted proteins | sample TARA_R110002153 | Tara Oceans TARA_R110002153 (sample SAMEA4398193) | marine metagenome | biome: Polar Biome; feature: [SRF] surface water layer (ENVO:00010504); material: water (ENVO:00002006), including particulate matter (ENVO:01000060) such as... | depth 5 m
GTCTGCAATCGCACTATCAACAGTTAATTTGTCGAAGGTTACATCAGCAGATGTACCAACATCCTGTCCGATAGAGATTGCACCACCCGAATAGGTGACACCAGTTCCCGCACTAAGATGTGCTCTTACTTCGGATGCACTTGGGCCAGTATAGGTGATTGCACCATTTGAATAGGATAGAGAACCATCTCCACCGTTATCTGTTACCGAGAACATTCCCTTAACATTTGCTGAGTCGAGGTTGAATTCACCGTTGGTTACTGTTAAACCTTTGTTTGCAGTTAGGTGTGTTCTTACTTCGGATGCACTCGGCCCTGTATATGTGAGAACACCTGTGGTCGAGTTATAGGTCATTGACCCATCTCCACCCGCATCTGTTACTGATACAGAGTTCTTCGCATCAGAATCGGCTCTTGCGGTGGTGTAGTAAAGGTTAGAACCTTCGGGAAGTTGTCCTGTGTTGGCATCTCCAAGGTCTGAGTCAAAGTTTGATTTTGTGTAGACAGTTTCTACATCAAACGTGAATACACCCGTTGAATTATTGTAGGATAAGTCGCCCGTTGCAGAAACCGAAGCCCTTGCACGTGCGTCCGTATAATACAAGTTGGAACCTTCTGTCAAGGCTCCTGTGTTATGATTTGATATGTCAGAAGTTGTACCCGTGACATTACCCGTAAGGTTACCCGCAATAACACCTGTTGATGTTATTCCACCCTTTACGACTAAATCGGAATCAATGGTAGTATCACCACCAACATCCAATCCTTTTTTGACTTTAAAATTATGATTTGCCATAGTTCATTTTCCCTAAGACTTTATTTTATTACAGTTTTTGTTGTTCTTACATTAATGTTATTTGAGGGTCTTCTATTAAACAATAGTCTAACATCTGCTCCACTAACATCTACGGTCAAATCACCAAGGTCACTGTCTCCACTGAACACAGTTCCAAATTCATTAAATAGAATACTACTTGTTTTATCGTATATCGCAATGATTTTGGTTGAGTGAATTTCACCCGCTGAATCATTAGTTGCTTGTATCACATACTCAAGAGTCATGAAATCAGACCCATGTGCCTGTGTATCGAGGATAAAATTATTATCATTCGTTACACTAATCGCAGTAATTGTGTGTGTCAAAGAACCTGTTGTGGTTGCGACATGTTCAACTGAGATATCGTCTGTAGTTAAATCACCAACTGTAAGGTTATTGGTGGTAACTGCACCGACATCTGTTATGTTATCAAGAGTTAATACTGGTAGTCTCGCACTATCGATTGTTCCACTTAATGAGAACTGACCGTTTGTACTGTTATACGCAAGTCCATTACCATTTGCAGATACAGAGTTCTTCGCATCAGAATCTCCACGTGCAGTGGTATAGTATAAATTGTTTCCTTCGGTAAGATTTGTAGTAGACTTTGTTGCAAGTCTAGTATCAAATGCAGAGTTTACTCTTGCATCGGTATAGTAGAGATTGGTGTTTTCTGTCAAGTCCGCAGTGGTATATGGGTCAAGAGTGATAGTATCAAGGAACGTTGCACCGTCAGCGGTGTTAATTGTAAAGTTACCGTTAGAACTATCAAAGTTAATACCCGTTACACCTGCAACCGCAACAGTACCCGCACTGTCCAACTGACCCTGTGCATTAACCGTAAAGACTGGAATTGCAGTAGATGAACCATAGGTCGCAGCAGCAACACCAGTATTGGTGATACTTATTACGTCACCACCACTATCGTAAGTGATACCTGTTCCACCCGCTAGGGCAGAACCTAAGTCACTGTCAAAGTTTGTCTTAGTATATACTGACTCTACATCTAGTTGGAATACACCAGTAGATGAATCGTATGATAGGTCACCTTGACCTGCAAACATTCCACGAACAGTTGTTATAGAAGTTGCGTCACCAATAGCAGAGTCAAATCTCGCACGAGTATAAAATAGTTTGTTACCTTCTGCAAGGTTTGTTGTAGACTTAGTCGCAAGTCTCACATCGAAATCGGAATCTGCTCTAGTAGTTGTATAATAGAGATTGGTGCCTTCGGTTAAGTTTGCGGTGTTCTTAGTTGCAAGTCTAATATCAAAATCACTGTCCGCTCTAGTAGTTGTATAATAGAGGTTGGTTCCTTCACTCAATCCACCCGTATTATGGTTGGATAGAGTTGATACTTGACCTGTAACGTTACCTTGAACATTACCTATTAAATTACCTTCGAATGTACCCGCAATGAATGACTCCGAACCAACAGTCCACTTATCGGAAGTCTCATTCCATATCAGTGTCTTATTTGAGTCATTACCACGTTCAATCTCAATACCACTATTTTCAGTTGCACTACCTGTTGCATTAGAGTTAAGTCTAATGATGTTATCCGCAAGATTAACTTCTTCGGTATTTATTATTGTCTGAGTACCCTGAACAATCAGGTTACCAACAATCTTAAGGTTTGAACCAAAGGATGCGGAGTCGGTAACATCTAAGTTACCCGCAATAGTTACGTCTGAATCAAAGGTTGTGTCGTCTACGAAGGTCGCACTCTTAATGGATGCACTTGTTCCGACAGTAAGACTCTGAGTAGTGAGTGAATTTAAAGAAGTGTTTGCGGTAACATTCAGTCCTTGGAATGTCGCACTATCATTAGTTGCAACAGACTGACCTATATTAAATTGACCACTCGCAGAATCGTATGCGATTCCTGTTCCGCTCTGAAGAGTATTTCTTGCTCTTGCAGTTGTGAAATATAGATTCGAACTATGTTCGGTTAAGTTTGCTGTAGTATATGGGTCAAGGGTAATCGTGTCAAGGAACGTTGCACCATCGGCAGTTCCTATACTAATATTACCATTAGATGAATCAAAGTTTAATGAGGTTACACCCGCAACCGCAACACTACCCGCAGAATCTAATTGACCCTGTGCGTTAACTGTGAATACAGGAATCTGTGTTGCAGAACCATATGTTGCCTGCGTGACACCTGTATTTGTTATGGAAATAACATCATTACCACTATCGTAAGTAATACCTGTTCCGCCAGCAACCGCAGTACCTAAATCAGATTCAAAGTTTGATTGGGTATATGAGGTCTCTACATCAATAGAGAATACACCAGTAGATGAATTATATGCTAGGTCACCTGTCGCACTTAAGTGTGCTCTTACTTCTGCTGCACTTGGGCCAGTGTATGTAACAGTTCCATTACCTTCATCATATGTTAAAGAACCATCACCACCCGCATCGGTAACTGTGAGAGCATGTCTTGCATCACTATCTGCTCTTGCAGTAGTATAATAGAGGTTTGTTCCCTCCGCAATATCACTTGTTGTATTAGTAAGATTCGTGAACTTAAGAGTACCAATATTTGCACTATCAAAAGTTGCTTGAGAACCTGTTAATTCGGTTGATGCAAGATTTGTAATCGTTGCAGAGTCAATTAATGCAGTTGAGGATTTTAGATTACTTACTTGCTGTAAGGATGTTGTATCCGAATCAATCAGTTTACGCCATGCACCCCCATGTGCAAAGTATCCACGACCTGTCCCATGTACATGTGCAAACATACCGTGCCATGTAGATGCATTGGGAAGGTCTCCTTCAGAACTGTATATGTTTGCAAATTCTATCTTACCACCAGTAGGGAATCTAACACCACCAATAGTAGCAGAATCCGCACTCAGACCATCATTAATGATTATCCCTTTGTGGAAAGTATCTCTGATATCAGTTCTTCCAATATCAGAATCATTGAAGGTAAAGGATGAAGTACCTGAATCGTAATTAAATATGTTGACATTGTTCGTACTATGTGATATAATAGACTTTAAATCGCTATCTGTTCTACTAGTAACGTAATAAAGGTTATTACTACCTTCGGACAAGTCATCACTAGTGTTACCACTCATGTCCAATGGATTGGTATTACCCGCACTATCTTGTACGGAGAATGTACCCCCACTATCTTTTAATTGAATGTTACCTAGGTGTATAGTTTGACCACCGACAAAGAGTTCAGTCCATCGAAAGTTTTCACTACCTAATTTATATTGTAGGTTAGTTTTGGGAATAAGGTCAGATTGAATAGAGTCAAGGGCACTTGAACTTATTTGATATCGATTATTGTCACTATCGTAAGTGACTGACGTATCCCCTGCCCCTACTATACTACCTACTTCATACGAGTTAGTGCCTACGTCACGAACAAGAATACTACCCGAAGTCTGACCAGTCGTGTTTACCCCAGTGAGGGCATCAATACTAAACCCACCTGACGTAACCGCTTTTATAGGGGTACCTAGTTTGACTTTTTTTACTATGATTTTTTGTGACATATGATTACCAGTCCTATGGTTTCGATACTGAAGGAGATACTTCTATCTGACCCTCAAGAATACGTTCTACAATAGTATTACTGTCACTGTCCACGAAGGATAATTCAACGTCAAAAACGTATCGACCTCTAGTCAGTAGACTATCAGTCTCGGTGTTTGTTAGGGAAATAGATACTACACCATCACTTGGTGGTGTTGCGATAATACCATTAAAGGCTTTGGAGAATGGGTCGCCATCACTATCTCTATAGTTACGCTTCATTAAAGCATTAACACTATAGTTTGTGAGGTCTTTTTTTGCTCCGTTTTCGTCTTCGCAATGAATTTCTATTGCAACATCGGAACCTTGGTTAATTGTAAAATCTTCGTATCGTACTGACATTCGTAAAACCCATATAGTAAAAGAATCTGTTTCTTTTATTTATATAGATTTGTGTCTTCAAATACTAGGAAATGTCACTTATTTCAGATATTAAGTCTTCTTGATTACCTAATGCGGAATCACTTCCGTCCATCATATAACCTAATGTGAACCTCCAGCAATCGGTTTCTGCTGCATGGTAACATAAGAATTCCTCGTACTCATTATAAGACCCGAAATATCCTGCTTTACAGTTCCACCCCTTCTTATCTTGAAGGACTACTATTTCACCAGTCTTTGCATCTAGATACTTGAAATGACCTTCTCCAGTCTCAGACCAAGTAAAGATAAAATTGTATGCTGCCGCATTTGCATTGTTGTGCCATGAGATGAATCCATTGGGTGGATATAATGTTGCAAGTGCATTGTTTCTAATACACAACCAAGAACCTAAGTCAAAGTTTGCAGAACTATATGTGGTGGATGCTTTTGACAACCACGTGTTCTGATTACATTCTTCTAGGTCACCCGAATCTGCTACAGAACCCTTTCTATTAGGAATCAACTTAGCGGGGTCAACATTCCAACCTAAAATCTTATCAGGAAATCCTTCATGTTCATGACCCTGAAGTTGAATCTCTTCAAGATACTTTTCAGAAACCCATTCATTTCGACTAGAACCTTCTCCTGTTACATGAGTATACTTCTGTAAGTTTTCTCGCTCTTCATAAAACCATAAAAATTTATCTAGTTTCTCAATCAGTTCCTTATTGTTTATAGGAACATCTATCATTCGACTCATACTATTGTCCTGTCCTTATGTAATGACCCTGAGTAATGTCTCAGGATGGGGTCTTTCCCCTCAATGGACTTTAACCCTTCATATGCATATTGAGTAAAGTAGTTCCACCTAATGTCATCATGAAAGATACCTATATTTAGGTCTTTGTATTTGTCCATCTTTTCGGTCATCCACCATAAAGTGGTTTGGTCAAAGTCTTTCAAGTTATTCCAAGTATCATCTGCGAAACCATCAGGTCTCCATGTACCACCCTGTTGCTCAAAATACATGTCATACCATTCTTGCATGAACTCTTTTACGAGGGGTTTAGAATTATCATACAGACATACACCACCACAAAGAGAAAAAGTTTCATTTTTCCCTTGACAACCAAAGTCTTTAATGGTATAATACTTTCCTCGTTCTTCGGTTAATTCATGAAAGACCATATCATAGTCCTTCATCTCATCCCAAATTAACGCAATGTCTTCATGTTCACAATCCATATCCGCATCAACATACATTGTGATATCGTAGGGTGAACGTGGAAGTGCCCATAGTTTTGCCCGATAATGTGAATCACAGAATAGTAAATCATCTGCAATCTCTTCTCTACCATCAAGAAATCTTTCTTCTGTACAGAGACATACCTTTGCTTCGGGATAAAAATCTTTTATAGACTCGATTAGATTAACTGCGTATGTATAGAAGTTCTGATTACGAGATGCGACTACTAAAAAACCTTTAGATTTTTCCATCTTCAATTCCTAGTTCACTTTTCATTATCATCATTGAATAAAGATTTGCTTCAGGAATAGATTTCGCTCTACGTAGTTTTGCTCTCATAGGTCGGTTCTTTGTATTCTTGATTTCAGGTACTTCGAAGAGTTCTAGTTTATACTCAAAAAGGTCTTCCATTTTTCTTGCACGTTGTTCTTCAACTTTCTGATTCTTCTCCATTTCAAGTTCGGAGAGTTTTCGGCTTCGTCTTTCTTCTGTGGCTTGTTGTACTTTATCTTCACCAATATATTCAAGTGCTTCAACGAAGTCGGGATTATCAGTACCGTCCTCGTTACTAAACCTTGACATCTTCATTACTTGTCTAACTTGACGACCATTATCATCTTCAAATTCACAAATTGCATTCAAAATTTTCTTTTGGGGGGTTTCCCAAAAAGCATTATCTAACCAAGTTCTGTTCTTCACATTCATTCTCCGTGTTAATATAGATTATTTAGGCAGTTCTTACATACAGTGTATATGTCTGTAGGGTTGCACTCCCTGAGTTAATTGCTTGGGACACATAGTTTCCAAGATAGTTTCCGATATAAGTTGATGACCTATCTCTTGTATATGCAGAAGCTCTTGTTCTATTATATGTCGATACTCTAGTTCGAGTGTATACAGAACTTCTATTACGTGTATATGTAGACCCTCTATTACGAGTGTATGCAGAACTTCTATTACGAGTAGACGCAGCACCTATTCTATCTCTAGAATATGCCGAAGTCCTTGTACGTGCGTATGCACGAGAATAGTTACCAGTAAAGTCACCTGCAAATCCTCTAGTATAGTTACCCAAGAAGTCACCTGCAAAGTTTCTACTATAGTTACCTGTATAGTTACCCGCAAAGTTTCTTGAATAGTTACCTGTATAGTTACCCGCAAATATTCTTGCATAGTTACCTAAGAAGTCACCTGCAAAGTTTCTACTATAGTTACCCACAAAATCACCAGTCGAGATTCTAGTATAGTTTTCTATTCTATTACGAGTACTTATTCTAGTGTACGCACGAGCATAGTTACCTAAGAAGTTACCCACAGAGATTCTAGTGTAGTTACCTAAGAAGTTTCCTGCAAAGTTACCTGCATATCCCCTACTATAGTTACCTAAGAAGTTACCCACAGAGATTCTAGTGTAGTTACCTAAGAAGTTACCCGTTGAGATTCTAGTATAGCTTGCAATTCGGTTACGAGTATATGCACGAGCATAGTTACCCAAGAAGTTACCTGCATAATAGAGGGTTCGTGCATAGTTACCTATTCGTGAATACGAGGCGATTCTTGCGTAGTTTACACTATCAAGCTTTCTTCGCAGTTTATAATAGTTGACTGGCCCGAGAAGCTTATCTACATAACCCGATACCAATCCCCTTCGTTGATAAGTATAACTTCCTGCGTCATAAGTTGTCGAATTGATATTCGTATCATTATTAGTAATCAATGAACCACCCCACTGGATGATTCTTATAGCGCCAAGGACTGTCCACGCATATGCAGGTGCCGTAGTACTGTATTGGTCTGCTCCATATGCACCTGAACCATTATAATTTACAATACGACCATAGTATAGATTTCGAGCATAACTGGCACTTCCAGTGCTAGTTCGGGTAGAGGTTCTTGTAAATGCACGTGCATAGTTGCCCAAGAATCCCCTAGAATAGTTCCCTGTATAGTTGGTAAGACGCAGTCTAGTGTAGTTACCAGTATAGTTGGTAAGACGCAGTCTAGTGTACGCAACAACCGAAGAACGAGTAGAGGTTCTTGTGGAAAGTCTAGTATAGTCACCAGTATAGTTGGTAAGACGTAGTCTAGTAAACGCACGAGAATAGTTACCCGTGTAGTTACCTAAGAACGCTCTTGTATAGTCACCAGTATAGTTGGTAACACGGGTTCTAGTATACGCTCTAGAACTTGTTCTTGTAGAAGTACGTGTGTATGCAGAACTTCTATTCTGAATCCTTAGTCTTGTGTACGCACTCGCACGTGTACGAGTAGATATACGAGTATATGCACTTGCACGTGTACGAGTAGAAGTTCGGGTATATGCACTATTACGTGTTCGGGTACTTACCCTAGTGAATGCTCTAGTATAGTTACCTGCAAAATCACGAGAGTAGTTACCAATAAAATTAGGAACATAGTTTCCTGCAAATATTCTTGCGTAGTTACCTGCAAATATTCTTGTGTAGTTACCTGCAAATATTCTGTTATAATTACCCAAGAAGTTTCTACTGTAGTTACCCGCAAAATCACGAGAGTAGTTACCCGTAAATATTCTTGCATAGTTACCAGTACTTAAACGAGTATATGATGTGTCGGATACCGTTTGGGTAGTATCGGTTGCAACACCTTTAGATGCCCATGTACCACTATAACTATTTGCAGTTGGTGTACCGTCTGTAGCAGACAATAGTAGGTACGTACCTACACCATTACTTCCCGACATAATTCGAGTTCTTGCACGGGGGCCAAAAGTATCCGTAATCTGAGTATCACTCATTTCCTGAACACCCTGATAGGTTCCTGTCTTACCACTCGAACGTTTTATAGCAACAGGTCTAATAGCAGTAGGTGCAGACATGGTTTGTCTTTGGAAAATCGAGAAGTTTATTGACGTACCATCGGCACGTGTATCAGTAAATAGATTTGAAATGTGAGTATCATAGTCACCACTAGGTGCGGTCGTACCAAGTTTATATACGCCAGGATAGTCTGAAGTGAATATACGAGACACAAGTCTATCAGTTAAAGTACTGACCTCGGCATCCGTCATCTCATGGAGATTGTCTGACGAACTATCAAATTCTAATGGCCATCTAAAGTTTGCACCCTCTCCCGCAGTACCTTCTCTCTGATACAAAGTCGTTGACGTTGTAGATTGGGTTAGTGTCGTACCATGAGTTCCTACCGCTTGGTCATATGCAGTATCGGTATACGCACCAACGGTTGCTCCACTTGCGTCAACATTTAACGCAGACACCGTAGTAGTAGCACCCGCTGCTAAATTTAAACCCGCTCTGTATGCAAGATAGTTCTCTTCGGTAGTGGTAATCTCTTTGAGGTCACCGGCATCGGATGCATTAAGTTTTAAAGACGTTGTTCCCATAAGAGTTATTTATCCAGTTCTTACATACAATGTATAGGTTTCAATAACTTCGTTAGAAGATTGTACTTCCTCTGAGGTGTAGTTACCTGTATAGTTACCTGCAAAAGTTCTTGCATAGTTACCAAGATAGTTACCTACGTAGGTGCTACTTCTGTCTCTTGTGTAATCAGTGGTGAATTCACGAGTGTAGTTACCTAAGTAGTTACTACCTCTGTCTCTTGTCGAAAGTCTAGTGAACGGACGTGCATAAGCACTCGTTCTTGTAGCTACATAGTCACCCGTAAAGTCTCTAGAATAGTTACCCAAATAGTCTCTAGAATAGTTACCTTCGTAATTCTTTGCTCCAGTAGAAGCGACAATACCAATCCTCGTATATGCACGTGCATAGTTATCGGTTATGTTTCTTGCAAAGTTCCTGTTACTTGTTCTTGTACTAGTAATTCGGGCATAGTTTGATGTTCTATTAATAATTTCAGCATACAGTGTGATTCGTGTCCAACCCGCAGTTCTTACATAAGTACTGTTACGTGTCCTTGCATAGTTCCCTTGGTAGGATGTTTGGATATTTCTTCTTCGAACTGAATAATAGTAAGTGGGGAAAAGCTTATCTCCATTATTACCCTGTACGGTACCTCGTTGATACTGGTAAGTCCCCCCATTTAGTATCTGAGGATTCGTACTAGTGCTGGTTTGAGTAAATTCAACCACAGAGGTGCCAGTCCATTTAATACTATTATTATATTTAGTACTATCAGCGACATCAATACTTTGGTTCCATACTGTAGAATTGGCTTGGTAAAAATATGCACCCCACGCCCCTAGTGGACTAGCCGCCCCTACAGAGTTTCGAGTGTAGTTACCAGTAAATCCACTGACTGTCCTAGTATAGTCGGTATTGTAAATGGTGGTGTATACTGTTCGTGAGAAATTATAATTTCTCGCTGTTGAGTAGGAAAAAGCAAGAGTCCCTCTAGTATATACTGTTACGGTGCTGCCATTAGAAGTAGTAATAGTTGTCCCACCACTAGGGCCACTGGCGACAGTGGTACCACCGATTATCACCGACACACCCGCATTGGTTGGGCCTGACCAAGTAGTCATTGGTGTAGCAAAATTATGACTAAAGTTAGTCACTGTGGTCGGGCCTTGGCTTGTACCAATATAGTTACCTGTATAGTTACGAGTAAATGTTGGTGTCGCACCAGTGTAGGTTACCGTTGAATTCTCTACATAGTTACCTACAAAAGTTCTTGCATAGTTTGTTGAGAAGTTACCTGCATAGTTTCGAGCATAATTAGAACTTCTTATTCTAGAAAAGTTTCGTGAGTAGTCACCTGTATAGTTACCAGTGTATGAAGAAGTTCCTGTGGAAATTCTTGCAAAGTCCCTATTACTTGTTCTTGTGTAGTCCCTATTACTTGTTCTTGTATAATTTGCACCAGTAAAATCTCTAGAATAACTTCTACTATAGTTACCTAAGTAGTTACCCGCAAAGTTTCTTGTACTAGTACGAGAGTAATCTGTTGTAGAAGTTACCCTTGTATAGTTACCCGCAAAGTCTCTCGAATAGTTTCCTGTCGAAAGTCTAGTGTAGTTTGAATCTCTATTTCGAGTACTTAAACGAGTGTATGCGGTATCAGCGACTTGTT
>TARA_R110002153_G_scaffold273383_1_pt1 | contig 10980 bp, 20 predicted proteins | sample TARA_R110002153 | Tara Oceans TARA_R110002153 (sample SAMEA4398193) | marine metagenome | biome: Polar Biome; feature: [SRF] surface water layer (ENVO:00010504); material: water (ENVO:00002006), including particulate matter (ENVO:01000060) such as... | depth 5 m
GTTCCTCCATGACTTCACCAACCTCTGACCAATAAAGTTTTATGATCTCAATGTCATGTTGAGCATTCTGAAGCCAAGATTGGCGGGAGGTAGCAATTCCATTTGAATTAAAATGGCGAGAAGCCAGTTCCTCGATAGACATTGAAAAACTTTCTTGAGAAGAAAGCATATCGAGTAAGAGTCTATATGCACGAGGAGATTTGCGTGAGATAGCTGTAATTCTACTGATGAACCTGAGCCCTCCAGACCAATGCTCTGCAGAGGTGGGGAGTATCTCATCTAATTCCTGTAGGCGTGAGCATATCTCAACAGTCAATTTGAAAGATTGAGGTAACTCACCTTGAGTTTCCTGAGGGTAGTCCAGTCCTTCAATTAACTGCACGAAATTCATACTGAGGTATCTTCAGGTATATTGGCTAAGACTGGATCGCTGATTAGCTTGAGCAACTCAGGTGATTGAATTTCCCAAGGTTCAGTGCCAGGAAAACAACCTCCATCATCTAAACATGATTCAATGGTTAAAAATTGCCTCTCGAGCATTTTGACCCCCTGCTTATATCTTTTAGATACTGTAGAGGCTTGATTGCTTAGTTCACGCATGGCGATGTTGATCTCACGCATTTCTCTTAATGCTTTTAATTCGTATGTATTTGAGTCCATAAGCATATGGATAATATATTGTTATTTGTTTGTCAATAGTAAAAATGATGCGTCGGATAAGGTAGGCGACATACTCCCCAGAGGGGATGTCGCTTATCCTTATAGTATATATGCGTCTTTCTTTATAGGGATGTCGCTCGTATGAGCGTCGTATGTCGCTTTTGGATGTCGCTTTTCCATAAGTAGTTAATATGTAGTGCTTAAGGATGCGTCATGAACCAGCAACCACCTACTTTGGCGATAATCTTAGATTTCTCTAATTCTTTAGTGTATCTCTCGACAGTTCTAGCTCCAATATTGAGCTTTTCCTTAGCATCATCCTTTAATTGGAATGGACGTATGCCAGTAGCACCTGCACTTCTAACCAGTTCCTCAACGCTAGTTCTACTAGCCTTTTGATTTGGTTTTTTGAGTGCATGTGGATTCAGGTCATCCCTAGAATTCATTACTGGGAAGTCCCACTCTACCACAAATGGCTCAACATTAGGGAAGTTTCTAAGAGCAGCATGGACTGTGAAGCAATTAGGCTCCTCATGAGCCGTTAGCCCCATGATAGTGTCAGGGTCTCGAGCAAACACGCCTGATCCGCTGATGCGATCTAGAGGGTCTTTCTCAGCCTGATTTCCCTTAGAGTAGTGAGCCCCAAAAGCTACAGCAGCACCAGTCTGCTCAACTATTGCCTCGACCTCAGACATTAGATTGCCGATGTCACCTGCACTGTTCTCATCCTTATCGCCTAGAGCCTTGTAGATTGGATCAATACACATGAACGAAAGTCCATTGTTTAGGTTGCCATTCATAGCTTGCAATATCTCTACCAAATCATTGCTCACGCCTCTGAGTGACCACACTTTGAAGTTTTTAGGCACTTCTATATCCCTTGCCATGCAAATACTTCGGATACGTTGTAGGAAGAACTTGTGAGGCACTTCGAAGTTGAGGAAGATGACATCCTCATCAGTCGATAAGCATTGCTTACCAAACCACTTATGTCCACCTGCGATGCTGAGTGCAAGATTGATAAGAGTCCAAGTTTTATAGCTTTTACTGCCACCGCCAAGAACCATCTTAGTTCCACGATGCAGTAAGCCATCAACTAGCACAGGATACTCCATTCGTATTTGCTTGTCTAAGTCTTCAGGTATATCGGCATTTTGCCACAAGGGTAACTCACGCTTCTGAGTAGGCTCCTTAGTATTTTCATCAGAATCATTGGGAACCTGTTTATTGAAATATTCTCTAGAAGAAACAGTAGTATTGTTGTCACCATACTCAGAAGAAAGAGATTTGGTAGCCTCCTTAAAATCGCCATTGTAGTCTAGGTATGTGGTAAGTGCGAATGCGGAGTAGTTTCCATTTGGCTCAAGAGGGAAAGCATTATCGGAGTAGCAAAAGAATGAGCCGTCATTTCTGAGTTCACCTGAAATGCCACGTTCCTTACCTGATCTAGTGCAGTATGTCCTATCTCCACCAGACCTGCCGATAGTCCATCCAGCCTTGCTAAGCGAAGATGCAGTATTATCTCTAGCGGATGGGGATTGATTGAATCTGTCACCCACCCTGTCACTACCCATACTTGTAGGCTCATGAATCTTAGGCACTTCAGGCATGAATGGTAGCTCGACCGCATCAGGAGCATAATGAATGTCAGGGTCGTAGCTTAAGAAACAAAGTCTACTGACATCCTTGCCACTCTCATCAGCCTCAAGTCCATAGGTGGACATGTAGCGTTTGCAGGAATCGAACATATCTCTATGTATGTCGCTATCATCAGGTATAGCCATGACTACCTTTACGCCACGATTAGATGGCGAAACAAACGCCATAACTACATGAGGATCGAACCTCAGCTTGTCGATATATTCATTAGGATTGTCGAGCTTGTCGAAATCCATGCAAATTAGCCCTGAGTGTTCAGTTAAGTTTTTACTGGAACGCTTTTCAAAAGTCCCACTAAACATAACCGCAGGCAGGGTCAGCTTTATTTGCGAAGCCTTATCTTTATCGCCAGATTCTAAGGCACTTCTTATTGATTTGATTTTACTGGCGAACTTTCCTTTTCCTTCTCTGATCCAAGAGACGATCGTCTCGATGTCGAAATCATTTGTTTTGACTTCCCTTGCTTCTTGAACTGCTGAGACGTATCTAGTCCCATATCCATTTGGCGAGCGTTTGCTATTTTGCATATTTCCTCCTCATTTAGTATTTTGTTTAGTAGTAGTATTTCTTCTCTTAGCTTTTTTGCGTTCATATAATAGATAGTAAAGCTTAAACTTAATAATTCATTCTTCTACCATATTCTGCCAGCAAAGCAGCATCGACCATCCCATCGTGAGCCTTTTTGCATCGCTCATTTGCAGTCCAATCTTGATTTGGAAAAATGCGATCCGCTGCAGCTAGAGCAGCTGACTTAGTGTCAAACTTTTGACCCTTAGCCATAGTAGGTCTAGTCCAAAACTGCGACTGCCACTTGCGACTGCTTATAGCAGCGTATGATAGGTTTGCATCTAGTAATGATACAATGGTCTCAGCGACAGCGAAACTATATGTCATCGAGCGGAGTCCAGCAGCACTAGGTGCATGACCTCCAGGATTCTCGATGACAAATATGTTTCTATCGGAAACAGATATGATTTTCTCTAGTGTCTTATGAAATCCAACTATATGGATCATCCTACCCTTGCCAGCTTTGCATACTGGCATGACGTATTTGTCAGTCAGGTTTCCATCATAATCGACAACGGCTATACCGCCATCAAGTCCACAATCTATTCCGATATATTGCTTAGCCATGTTATTCTTTCTCTTCAGAGTCTACAAGAACACGCTCCTGAAGCCTACTCACCTTATTTTTCAGCTTTTGAATATCATGGTTTAGTATATCATTTTGTTTACTTAAAGCATCACATGCTTTAGTCATAGCATTTAAACCTCGAACGAGGACTTTTTCAGTATCAGGTTTGAATAGTGTATCGGACATTAATTATAATTTTCTCCATTTGTAATAGGTTTGTGGATGTATGCCTATCTTTTTACAGGCAGCGTAGACTTTATCGCCTTCAGATCTCAATCTGTCGATTTCCTCGACCACAAGAGATTTATTCCTGCTGTCAAGGTGAGTGTGAGTGCGAGTTTTTTTGACTGATTGATGTTCAGCAGTTCCAAATTCAGTTTCTATTTTCTCATTATTTTCAATCTCATTTGAGATTTTATCATGAGCCCATTTCATGAATGAGCTTATGCGACTGAGATAAGTATCTGGCATTTGGATATTACATGCGTTATAGTCAACTTTCATATTCTTTAGGAACTTCAACCTTTGAACAGTTAGATTCGAGGACTTCACATATATCGTTAATAGTTTTAGAAACTTTAGCGTGACGATCCTGCATGTTTTCTAATTTAATTAGTAACATAGTCGCTTCAGCCATTCTTTTATCGAGTTTAGCTTTGAGAAGTTCAATTACATCTTCATCTAGTTTTATTTCTTTCATAGGTCTAGTTTTTCGATTATTGCATTGTATAGTTTAAGATACTGAGGACGTTTCTCTAGGTTCCTATCGACACGACTTAGTGCATGGGCGATAGAAGAACGATTCCTGACGAAGTATTCAGCAATGTCGGATTGAACCATGAACAGATGATCTCTGCAAATCTTATAGCAGATGTCACGAACAGCAACTATTGATGCCTGACGAGTATTACTACGAATTTGATCCGCAGGTTTATTAGTTATTGAAGATGCGACCATCATCACAACGTAAGGTGTAATTATTGTAGTTTTCATTTTTATATATTTTAATTGAGTCTAGAAAAATATTTCAAAGTCATGAAAGTTTTAGACATTTTTCAAACTTAGTTTAGTTTTTACGCTAACTTAGTCAGTCTGGAAAAATATTTCAAAGTCACGAAAGTTTTAGACATTTTTCAAACTTAGTTTAGTTTTTACGATAACTCACTCGACTTGAAAAAATATTTCAAAGTCACGAAAGTTTTTAGTATTTTCTAAACTTAGTTTTTTTGACGAGGATCGAAGTTTTTAATGTATCTCCATAGTGAAGTCATGTTTAAAAAAGTTTCATATTCTTTCTTTAACATTTCAGGTTCGTAAACACACGTTTCGATCCTGCCAGCTTCAGTTGTAGAGATGTATAGGTTAGCACCCCAACAATTATCCAGAGTCCCAAAAGCAGCCATAGCGTAGGCAGCAATTTGAGTAGGTTGGAAATCATAAGGAGTCATCTTCTCACCCTCTTTACTCTTACGAGTCTTGAAGTCGATAATGATGTTACCCTTGCCATATTCAGCTAGGAGGTCTACACGACCACCATAGCCCTCCTTATTATTGACTACAACTTTCTCTCGAGTAATATTTTTTAACTCAAGATCATGTAGGTATAACATGGTAGGTGAAACATACTGAATTAAATCTTCAGGAACAGGAATGCCATCGAAAGCTTGATCGATAGCATCATGTATTCTAGTTCCAAGATTTGCAGCTTCAGAGGTTTCCTGATTACTGCGACTGAGTATTCTGTTGTAGTAACTCTTATCATCTTCATTATCGTTACGCTCAGTAGATAGAGCAGCGTCAATAGTTTTCATAGTCTTCCATCTGTCCAATGCAGGCTTTGCCATAATGCCAAAGACAGTTGTTACGGATGGGACTAGCATATGCTTGCGAGCATCTCTGAGGGTAGTTTTTCTATCACCTCCATCTTTCTTTTTCATGGTGTAAGCAGGAACTCCATCTGGAGTATACCAATGACCGCCACCAATGTTATCAGCTTTATTTTGAAGTATTGCCATAATCTGGGATATTTAGTTTTTTATTTTTCTTTTCAGGTCTAGGTATCCCCATCAGGATACGCTCCGCAATGCGAAGCGTAGAGCCTGAGTAGGAGCGACCTTTTTTACGATTGCTCACTCTTTTCATTAGAATGGGCAGTTAGCGTCAGGGTTACTGTCATTCGGAGAGAATGAAGGAGGTGCAGATGCAGGTGTAGGTGCAGGTGCAACGACTGGAGCTTGAGCAGCAGCAGCAGGAGCAGCAAAATGATCTACTGGCACTACCTGCTGACTATAATCAGTCAAGGATGTCTTAGCTGGAGAGATGCCTGCAATCTTAGCATACACTTTCCCCATCTGAGATGTCACATGCTCTACTTTAATTACAGCACCTTGACCTACCATATCGCAATAGTCCCAATTCATTTTAGGACTATGGCTTAACCATGCGGTAAGAAACACCATGAGTTTAGCACGAGGTGATGTTGATTGCGTCATCTCGAAAGTCTGAATCTTATACAGACTTCCATCTTGACCCTTGAATCCGAATAGGAATCGAGTTACATCAATATCATGAGTTTCCTCACTCTGATACTTCTTACGAGTTACACCGAATTCATCGGCTACGTCGATACAGGTAGCTACGTAGTCACCTGCAGGAGCTAGTTCATCTATTTGAAATCCGTTACTAGATTCGGATTGAGGCGTTAGCATTGCCATGTTATTTACTTTCTTTTTATTGTTTAGGTTGGATATGAACAGACGTGTCATACCCATGAGATTCTAGAACAGCTTTCACTTTTAGCCAATACTTTTCAGTAGCAACTTTGCGATGACCATTAGGACCACCATTGTGAATGCGAGCAATATGTTCAGCCGTGACTGGTTCACCCAATCTTTTAGCAGTCGCATACCTGTCCATGTAGGCGGTAAAAATCTGTATGGCTACTTGCCTGTCGAAAGCATCGCGATGCTCCCAAGGGCGATTAGCATACTCTGATGCATCCTGAACGTAACAGGCGTGAATCTGCAAACAGCCGTAAGCTTTACCATTATCACCGATAGCTAAATCATTACCGCCAGACTCGACGGCAATGATTGCTAGGATTAAAGTTAGTAAGTGCATACTATCGCACCTCCATCGAATTTGACTGCGATGAAATCATCATGACATTCTAATGTATCACCATCGGCTACTTGATAATAAGAAGAGTCGATTTCGATAACGTCTAGGTATCGCATCTCATCCTCATCTTCTAGGTGATCATATAGAGCCCTGAAACCTAGTTCGCTAAATGAATCACCACGATCGTGAGCTTCAAAGGCACGAACGAACTCGTAAAAATCTACACGCTGAATCATACTTCACCTCCTACATTTAAAGCAACGAAATGTAGAATCATGCGATCTACATCATCTGCACCAAGAGTAGTGTCGCAAGAGCCACCCTTTCCATCGTCACCGATGATAAGAATATTTCCTGCTATTGCGTCAGGGTAAATATCGAGACGGAATCTAGTGCCATGCGTAGTGCCATTGATGAGACCTTCATCATCGACATAAGCCACATTCTGCTTATCGATTGTTACGCAGGTGAAGCATCGGCAACCGATCACATCCTGAATAGATGTGTAGTGATCAGGGACGGTAATCTCAGTTACCGAAAGCTCAGAGGGATTGATTAGTATAGCCTTATACATCTTCACCTCCTACGAACTCTAGGTTGCGATTGAGGCGTTGAGCATCTTCAACGGATAGCATCTTTTTCCAAGCATCATCATTGAGTGCATCAGATAAACGAGTTGGCAGGAAAGCGGAAAGATCAGGAGTCTTAGTATCCAATTCAGGATATAGCTCATGACTCTTAACATCGATCCACTCCCCAACAGAGGGGAGGCGTAGTAGTTTGAGTTGATTTTTATCAGACATAGTATTATTTGTTAGTAGGTTTGCCACCCCACACTATGTGGGATGGCGTAGGTTAAATTATGATGCGAAGTATTCGCTAGCACAGATGCCAGTTGATGTAGAATATGTTTGAGTCCATCCGTATGCGTCGCAACGATTCTCTTCAAAAGTGTAATCGAAGATAGGATCGATCCAATGTTTCACGCCAACCTTATCTCCAACTGACATTGAGAAAAAGTTGATGTGATCATTATCACATTTGAGTAGACCAAGCTCATACTTCTCACGTAAGTGCCATTGTAATGGAGTAAGGATTTCCTGAGGAGCATTAGTAGCAATAAACATCTGCTCGCAAACTTCAGTAGCAGACATTTTTAGAAGATGCACGTGATCGCTTTCGATTGTCATTAAGACAGCGTAGTCTGAGTCGATTGGCTCAACTCTGCGATTAGTAGGACGAGTGATTTGGATTTTGACGTAGTTCATAGTATTAGTTTTTAGTAGGTTAGTAGTTGAAGTTAATAATAAATCTGCCTTAGTGATTAACGAATGTAAAGCCCATTTTAAACTATTTCTAAACTTTTTTTAATCATGTTTAGTGAATAAATAGGGGAGCTTTCGCTCCCCCAGTTTTTTAGGCGTATACGCTTATAGCTTTTTCCCATTCGTCGCGACCATAAACCTGATCGATCCAAACTTGGAAACCTAATTCGCTATGTTGGATTGTGCTGTCACGACCATCTGCATAAGAGTGAACCAGACCCTTTTGAACCAAGGATGAAACGATTCCTGAAATTGATCTGCCTGATGGCATTTCCATTCCTTCTAGTAATTCGCAATCTTCAAGGGAGTTAGTCCAAGTAGCAGTTTCAACTATATTAGTTGGGATACCGTAGTTAGCTTGATTCATCTCATTTTGAGCGATAGCTTGTAGGATAGTAGCTTCTGATTTAGTAATTTCGATTTTCATAGTAGTATTAGTTTTTAGTAGGTTAGTAGGTTAGTTAGGCGTTAATATCTTGAACGTAGTATTGAGTTACTTTTGAAGTATAGTTAAGTATCTCTATTAATATTACTCCATTAGCTTTATAGACTTCTTTTTTAAATAGTTCATTTTTTTCGAAATCAATTATTAGTAGTTCATTAGCAGTTCTACTGTTATTTAGTATAGCTCTATATGCTTCTTTAGTTATTTCTGAGTTCATAGTATTAGTTTTTAGTAGGTTAGATTGCTTCGACGATGCGAAGGATAGAAGGGATTGAGATAACAATGGCGAATAGTAGTGCGTAGCTACGTGTTAGTTTTTCGAGGATAGTAGTCATAGTAGTAGTAGTAGTTTTTAGTAGGTTAGTAGTTGAAGTTAATTATAAATATGCCTTAGTGATTGATGAGTGTAAAGCTTTTTCTAAACTATTTATTAACTTATTTTAATACTAAATTAAACGTATTTGTAAACTTAGTTTAGTTTTTTCTGCTAACTTAGTCAGTCTAGAAAAATATTTCAAAACGACTAAAGTTTTAGAGATTTTTGAAACTTAGGAAAATGTATCCTCTTCATCATCATCATCCCAGTCTATTTCTAAATCAGAATCTATTATATCACTATCTTCAAATTCTTTTTCCTCCTCAATTATTTCTAGAGCTTCAGAATAAAGAGCTTTTTCGACTAGAGCATTATCGGATACATGCAAGACGCTACCATCTTCATATTGAACCACCAGAGCATAGTGTTGAAAAAACTCTGAAAGAGTGCCAGTAGTTTGTTCCAAAGCATCCTCAGTAGCCTGAGCTAAAATAAGATTTCTTTCGAAGTTATGATCCATTCTTTAAGATACAGTTTTGAAATGTCTTGTGAGGAGCCCTTCAGACTTGTGGTATTCAAATGCACTTGCACCCTTCTGTGATCCAACGAAACCTGCTCCAGCATGCCATGCGTCTGTAGCACAAAGAGCCTCGAGATACTCGACCACCAGTCCACTTTGTTCATCAATAACAACTGGAGCTATTGTTTTTTTATGGTGAACATGACCGCATTTTAGATGTCGATACTTGGTAACTCCCCATTCCTTAGCGAACTCTGCAGCGATTATTAACGCCCACTTCTGAGCAGCGATTCTATCTCCATGTGCCCAAAGAAGAAGATTGTCACCCCAAATCATATGCTTACGAGGATTAGGAGTAGCATTGATAGTGATGTTTGAGCAGTTCGAGTAGTAAGCCTCTAGGACCTGTGCTAGCCACAGTTCGGAGTGAGGTGAGTGATTGCCCTCTATAACTACTACCTCGACCTCTGGAGCTATTCTCGCAGCAATATCGACACATTCTCTGCAAGCAGCAATAATGTATTTTACTATTCTGTGATAACGGCAGTCTACGTCTAGGGGATGACCGCTTGCAGGAGTCCTATTACTGCGATCATCGACATGAAGCATATCGCCTCCGAACACTAGAACGCATTTGCTAGGATTATTTGCTCGACTGGCTAGAGCTTGAGTAGCCTCGACCATGCGTTGAGATGCGATGTCGCAGTTGTAGTCGCTATCTAGAGTTTCCTTTTCATCTGCATACATGCCTACGTGAGCATCAAACAGGTCGATTTCGAATAGAATATCTTCACCAGTCTTTTTAGACTTCTTTAGTTTAGATACCTGAGCTTTGCCTTTAACCTGATTGCAAAGACCTTCAACGACCTCCTGCATGAGTTCTAGCGTAGGATATTGCCTACGCCATTCCTGCACGACGTTACCAGCAGCGTCAAATTGCACAGTAGATTTGCCTACTGAAATATGCGAAGGGTTAGGAGCTTGCGATCTCCAAGGGACATTACCCATTCTTTCTAATCTTTTGATTAGTTTCCTGACGGTAGATTCATTTTTACCTAGAAGTCTAGCAGCACCTCTATATGAACCTGCAGAGATGTAAGCCTCTACAGTTTTCTTTTGATTTGAATCTAAAGACATGTCCTATTTAACCTGCGATGAACCAAAGTAGAAGCCGACGATAGCTAGAGCAGCTTGCCTTACTTCTGGAAGAATAACGTATCCGCTAATCTGATCCCATTTTACAGTTTTAAATAGTCCGAAGAATCCATTGGTTTCTCGATTGACGCTCACTCCGATGTCAGTAAATGCTACAACAGTAGGAACGACTACGATTGCAAATAAAACGACAGATGTAATAACGCGACGCATTAGAGCACCACCTCTTGATGATGCTTGATTTGCAGATTCATCCGCAGCCTGTTGCTTTGAGAGAGTTTGCTCAAATAGTCGAGCTTGAGTTTCCGCTTGATTGGCGATCATCTTCATAATGAAGCCACTTACGCCACCGCCTAACATTGCTAGTAATTCTGGAGTCATATTATTTCTTTCGTTTATTGTGGAAGTCGAATAAAACTTTTACTTTCTCCGATAGAGAGTCAAGATTGTAGTGCATCCTAGCAAGAACAATTATTAGCGTGATTATTCCAATTAGGAAAGGTGTAAGAGATGATATGACTTGAAAGAATTCATTCATTTTCCCCGTAGTTCTCTGATAACTTTGATTGCGGATGCAGTCATATAGATAAATGTAGAGAGTCCTACGCAGAAACCAAGAGTTCCGTTAACAGGGGAAATTTCAAC
>TARA_R110002153_G_scaffold64771_2_pt1 | contig 10953 bp, 19 predicted proteins | sample TARA_R110002153 | Tara Oceans TARA_R110002153 (sample SAMEA4398193) | marine metagenome | biome: Polar Biome; feature: [SRF] surface water layer (ENVO:00010504); material: water (ENVO:00002006), including particulate matter (ENVO:01000060) such as... | depth 5 m
CAGAAGTTGATCGGCCCGATGTTGCCACACGTTGCCCCATAACCGCTCGCTGATTAGGTCGCGTCCCCATTCCGTTCCAAGTGTTTGCATCGCCCATCGTGGTGTTCTCCCGTCAAGTATGTCACAAGGCTGCTCTTTAAGCGAACCCTCAAGGTGTTCGTCGGTCAAGCCCATCTCTTTAAGCATACGTTTTAACGGACCAGCGAACTTGATTTTAGTATAGCCATAATGTGAGCATAAGTAATCCGCGCATAAGGATTTACCGCTGCCGATTGGCCCGACAAAGGCGATCAGTCTACGCTTCTCCATCAATGATGTCTTTCTTTAAATTCGCTATGTCTTTCCGAATGTACTTGAGCTTGTCGTAGGCTTTACGTCTGTCAGACAGGCTTGCTTCTGTGTCAGTCTGGTCGGGCCTATCGTCACCCCACTCAATCATCCACTCTAGGTCTGCAATGCGTGTGACAACGCTCTGTTCCAGCAACTCAAGATCAACGACCATCTTCTTTTTGTAGTTATTTTTCATGTTGGCCTCGGCTCAAATTTCATCCAATCAGCACACATCAGAGCGTCGCACTTGTTGCAGTGCAGCACGCCATCGTTATCTGCGTAGCTGTTGCCGCAAGTCCTTACTGATTTCTCTTCTGGCTCGTTACCATTCCAGCAAGCGTCGCGCTTAAAGCAACCGCGACAACGCCAATCACTTTCGTCGGTAGCGACACGACGTACTCTGTTGTTCAACACGTCTTCGATCTTGGTGGTGAGGAAGGCCCAACGAAAGTCGTCGAAGTCTATGTACTCATGGTGATATGCAGAATTGTTTTTGTTGTACGCTACCAGAACAAACCGCTGGATGCCCGACAGCCCCATCATACATTGCATCTGGTCGTAGTAGCTGGGATGCGATCCCTTCACACCCTTCTTAACGAACTCTTGGTGCTTGGCCATGTTCATCGACTTGATCTCGACGCCAACCAGAACGCCATCGACTTCCATCAGCCCATCAGCGTTGCCCATCACTAAGCCGCCGTATCCAGTCCAGCGCCATTGCTTGCCTGTGAGTGGGTCATTCTCCATCACATGCACGCCAGCTTTACGCATGTCTTTTACGACGTCGTATTCAATCTTGTGGCCGTCACGAAAAATTCTTTTGAGCTGTGGTTCGGGGGCCGTGTCGGGGTAGCCTCTATAAGAAAAGGCTATGCTGGCAAGGCATTGCTGGCCAATGCCCGACGCACCGATGTATTGTCTTGGCGTGCCACGTCGTTCCTCGCGGTACGCCTCGGTTATCAGAGTGGTGATGTCTGGACACCCTGTCCATTTGTCCATTTGCCTGTCCATTCGTCATTTAAAAAAGGGGCCGAGTTTCACAAAGTCCGAGCGCGGCGACGATATACGTCGGGCATACTCACAGTGTCTCGGCCCCAGTTCGACATCCCATTCTGGGAGGTTAAAATGGGATGTCGTCATCCAACGGCGGGGCCACAGAAGGTGCTTGGGCGCTTTGTGGCGTAACCGATGGTGATACTGTGGGGACGAAGCCCGTTGGATCAAAGAAGCCTTTGACCTTTGAGCCAGTTCGCGTCTCGCCGTCTTTGATGTAGCTCTCCGACACGACTAGCACGCCTGTCTTCAAGCCATTGATGCTGGCAATGCCATGCTTTCCGATATTGTCTGGGTCTCCGTGACCGCCGAATGTTAGCAGAGCTTTAAGCTGCTCACGTCCAATGCGTGTGGCAGTTTCAGAAGCAGGGATATGTATATTGAGATAGGCCTTGATGCTGCCCATGTCATTGTTGTCGTTTAGCTCGACCTCAATGTATTTGCCGCCAGACTTAGTGTCGCTCAGCGCAGCATTTCTTGCTGTGCAGACGTAGCGTCCAGCGCGGAGCATGGTCGAAGCGCCTGACGCTTGGACGCCGCCTAGATTTAGTTTGTCGAATGAAAAGCTCATGCTGTTTCCTTGGTTGAAAGTTTCTTAAAATCTGCGTCGGACATTGCCATCTTCTTAAACAAGTCGACTACGTTTCCTGTCGTCTCAACGGGAGCAAGACGCCGCTTCTCATCACGAACCTTGCCCTTCCATCCCTTCACATCGTCTGTAATTATGTAGCGGATGACTTGCTGGTTGCCTTGGTCGCCAGCCGTGGCACGCACGCCAGCAAATACGTTGTCAAAAATCCCCGGCAGTGCTTGCTGCACCGCCTTGCCGTCCAAGAACGGCCAGTGTTCTGTGTTGCCGTTCTCGTCTTGGCTTTCTTTTGCAAGTGCCGTGACAAGAAAGTGCATAGGCATATCTCTGATGGCCTTGCACGCCCCGATTAAATTAGCTGAGTGCTTAGCCCACGCCTCAAAGCCGTTGGCGTTTTTCTTGCCTTGGCGTTGAGCCTCTTCGTCGCTGTCTTGCTGTGCAGATTTCAGTGAGTGAGAGGAAAGTTCCGTAAGGCTGTCTATTCCCACCCACTTATAATCCTTCGCCTTAAACTCTGGCGTTTTCATCCAGCGAAATATATCTACAAACGAGTAGTCACCAGACGTCGGGTCCGACTTACCCTTCCACGAATTAAACGGTAAGAAGTCTATGTTCGCAGAGCGGATAGATGACAGGCCGCTCTCACCAGATATGATGAAACCCTTGCCGTAATAATCCTGCAAGTATTTAAACTGCGTAGTTTTTCCATAGCCATGAGGCGCGAAGAACAACGACTTCTGAAAGCTAGTCGTCTCGTCTTTTGTGTTCTGTGGGCTAAACATTATCCACCTCTATAACTTTAATCTTTGCGGGGCCGGGGGTTCTGGTAAGCGCAGGGATTATCCACGCCTTGTCGCTGTCGTCGAGGTTCTGAAACAAACGCTTGTTCACAGTAAGTTTCTTTTTGACGTGGTCGGGCAGAATGTCGGACGTCATAAACAAGTCTTCTAAATACTCGGCGTCCCACGTCCACCGCTCGGTGCGATTACATGTGACGGTCATACCCCCGACATCAATTGCCTGTTCACCTGACATAAGAGGAAACTCAGCAGCTATTGTCTCAGTCAGACTAGCGTGCTGCTCTTGCAATTTTTCCAGTGTAGATGCGACGCGCTTGTACTCTGCGACGGCAGCGACCAGCGCAGGGCTGGCGTTGTTAATTTCTTTGGCGGGTTCTGTATCCCAATCGGACATTGAAGTCTCCTGTAGAAGTTGAAGTAACTTTTCCTTTCTACTCCAACACATATCGAGACACAATAAAGAGGTGTCGTATTCTGTGTCACAAACGTCACAAGATATGTAGACGATATGTATAATGGGCATTAGTGACAGGGGAGAAGGAGAAAACACATGGCAATAAAATTCAACGCTGCCCGATTGGTTCAAGATTGTGGCGGCGTAAGTAACGTAGCTGAGTTGCTCGGCAACACGAGGACCGCACCGTATCGCGCGATCCGCACGGGCTATTTTGGCACGCCCACAATCGCACGACTGCTTGAACACTACCCCAACCTTAACATCAACGAATATTTCGAGGACGCAATCAATGACAGGCAAGACGCTGACTGAGCATGACCTAGAGAAGCACAAGAGCCGCACGTACACGGCTGCACTTGAAGCGATTGATCGTGGCTGGAACATCATGCCGCTATCGCTGTCGTCCAAGACCCCACTGTTGGGATGGATCGACTGGCAGACGAACCCCGTCACCGAAGACATGATAGACGATTGGTTTACGGAAGGTGTCCGTACCAAGTCGGGGAACATTGTAAAATATTTTAACATCGGTCTGATTACTGGTGAGCTGAGTGGTGTCGTCGCTGTTGATTGCGACAACGAAGACGCTATTAAGTTTGCCGAGAAGAACGCCATGACGTCTCCCTACAAAGTCGTCACAAAGAAGGGCGCTCACTTTTACTTCAAGCACCCACGGCAAGGCACGAGGTTTGCCAATAAGGTCGGCGGCGTTGGCCGTGACTGGCCACAAGTCGAAGGCCTAGACTTTCGTGGCGATGGCGGGTTTGTCGTCATGCCCCCGTCGATCAAAGTAAAAGATGAAATCGTTGAACACGAGTACACATTTGAAACAACTGCTGACTGGGACGACCTAGACCTCCACCCTTGGAAGGGCGTTGCGTCTGAAGCTGGCGATGAATTTTCTTTCGGGTCACTCGACTTGTCAGGTGTAGGCTTACACAACCCCGAAGAATTTGTGAGCATCTGGGACCAGACGAAGGTGCGTGTTGCCCACCTTGGACGCAAGCTCCAAGACGGTGACGGGACCGACGCCTTGATGGTTCGTTACGTCGGGCAGAAGGTGAGGCAGGGCATCATTGGTGATGATTGCCTCAATGCTGCGCTCGATTTTAACGACGAGTTTTTTAACTCGGCTGGCTACGACCTCGACCAGACGAAGCGGTGGTTGGAAACTAAAGTGCGCAGCGCAATCGACATGGACCGTCGCAACTACCCCAGCGATTACGACAGTGATGGCTACCGGATAGTCCAAGAGAAAAAACCTCTGCGACTTGGTAGGCTCAAGCCCATCTTGGGTTTGGACATTGATCGTCTGATCGACAGCATAGGCGAGACAGAATACTGGTGCGACCCGCTCATTCCAGCCGCCACGATTACTCAGGTCGTAGGATATAATGGCCACGGCAAGTCTTTCTTTCTGCAAGCCTTACTAACCTCAATGGCTGCTGGCAAAGAACAGTTCGGCCCTTACGAAACGAAGCCAGCCAAGATTTTATATCTCGACTACGACAACCCAGCTCGCACGATACTGTATCGGTTTAAGAATTTTGTGAAAATGTTTGGCGAGACGTCGGACAAGTTCAACATGTGGTCGCCGTCACTTATCAACGCAGAAGACGGTGGCGAAATGGTGTTGTCTACGGAGGAAGGCTTTCGTCTACTGGGTGAATGGCTTGAAGCGGTGAAGCCAGACATCGTGGTCATCGACACGGTGAGAAATGCTTTCGGTGGCCTTGAGGAAGCGAGCGCGAGCGAGTGGTTCAAAGTTAATCACGTTGCAAAGAGCATACGCAATAAGTTCGGCGCGTCTGTCGTGATGGTTCACCACCGCAATAAGCCGGGCGAGAATGGCCTTGGTCGTGAGGCTGGCAGCACGGCGCAGCTCACAGACATCGACACACAGGTCATGGTGACACAGGTGTTCCAGCGCAAGGCTGACGCAAAGGCGAAGGCTGGTTTGTGGGACGGCGATCTGGAAATGTACGACGGCAATGGGAAAATGTGGACGCCGTTCGGGTTTCTTGAACAACGCCTAAAGCCCGACAGCCGTCTGCGCATGGTCAGTCAAATAAGTTTCGGCAAGGTGCGGCAGACGACAGAGCTACACGAGACACATTTTATTGGATGGGCTGAGAGTTTGCTCGACGGCTCACAGTACGTCGTGTCCACCGCATCCATGAAACAAAAAGCTGCGTACTATGCGGGGCAAGGCATGTCGGTTGAGGACATAAGCCGCAAGCTAAGTCTGCCTGTCTACGAAGTTGGGAGGTGGGTGTGAACGCTATTAGTTCTATAAGTTCTAGTAGTCTTGTGCGGGAGGACAGTGCGAAGCAACTGTCCTTGTTTGAACAATTAGAACTATTAGTACCTTGCGACGCTCACGCGATTATAAATACTAGCGACGTCCATTCGTCAATCCCATTTCATGTCACAAACCCCATACCCGACCCCCCCCTTGGCGGGGGTGTCTCCCGCATTGGAGGTGAAAAACCTATGCGATCTGTCCGAGCTGGCCTGTCTGAAGGCGAGCGGGACTTGCTCGAATACATGCTAGACCACGACTACACCTACCGCGCAATGGCTCGACGATTTGGCTGCTGCTCCGATACCATTAAGCGCATCTTAATACGAGAAGGCCTCGCTGAATTTAACGGCGCGAAGTACGCGATCACCGCTAACAAATCCGAAATAGATAACTGGGAACGCGCTTGCATAAAGTGCAAGTCGACGGACCCACGACCCCGTTGGCAATACGTCTGCAACAAATGCAAGTCGACAGACTTAATGAGCATCCCCGACGAATGGCAGTTTAAATAAACAGGAGAGCCGACGTGAGTAAACAAAAAAGAAAAGGCGACGGCTACGAGCGAGAGCTTGCCAAGTGGTTGGACCGACGATTGTTCGGTGGCGAAGGCAAAGTCACACGCGCACCCCTATCAGGCGGTGGATCGTACATAACAGGTGGTGGTCGCGCAGACCTAATCGGAACGCCAGACTTGTGGGTCGAAGCCAAGCGCACAGAAAAGTTCCAGCCCTACGCAGCAATGCAGCAAGCCGAGACTGGCATACACAAATCCGACACGCCTGAAATGCCCGTCGTGATGCAGCGTCGCAACAATATGAAAACCCAAGACAGCTTAGTCGTCATGCGCCTCAACGACTTCGCCTTCATCTACGAAGGCTATCTCATGCAATATGGCTGGCCCTGCATGGACGCAGAGTATCTGGAAAAAGAGGCGAGTGAGGACGACACGCCCGACAACATCGTTAAACTCTTTACTGTAATGAGCGGAGACGAGGATGACAAAGGGTAGAATTTCTGGCGCTTGCAAAGGCAAGAAAATTAACAAGCCTTGGCGCACTCCGAGCGCGTCCAAGAAGTCAGCCGTCTGCGTAAAGGATGGCGGCTCGACTAAGGTGGTGCGGTTCGGAGACCAGAACATGACTATCAAGAAGTCGAACCCCAAAAGACGTAAGGCATTTCACGATAGGTTTAATTGCGACAGCCCCGGCCCGAAGACGTCGGCTCGCTATTGGTCTTGCAAGGCGTGGTGATATGGAAGTCTGGGTTTTATATTTCTGGGTGATATTTGCCAACGGGCAGCAAGCCATCATGGAAAACAATGACCGCTTCACGACCAAGACTTCATGCTACCTAGTCGCGCATGAGAAATCCCAAACTCTACAGATGGAGCTTTGGAAATCGACAGGGATGCCCGTGCAGATACGGCATCGCTGCACAAGGGAAGACACCCCAACATAAGGAGAACGACTAATGAAAAAGAAACCAAAGCCCAAGCCCAAGCCCCGCCCCGGCAAAAAGATCGGGTACTGATTGGCTCACGCAGTGGCTTGCACCGTCGCAGCATCAGGCTCAGTGCAAGTCGCAGAAATCACAGGGACCGAGGCACGTTGTGTCTCGCCCTACATTTCCCTATCTCACTCAGGGAAAATGGTGCTAACGATTGGCTCTGGAAATTTTTATCTTACTCACGAAGGCGCTATGTGTCTTGCCGACATGCTGGCCGAGGCCGCAATGCTGGGTGAGGGTGTGTCTTTGTCTGAGTTGTGGGGAGAAACGGTCCAATGATTACACGTCAAATATTTGAGGACATGTTAAGTCGTGAAAAAAAATTGCAGGAAAAATTGAAAACATCCCTAGAAGATGTGCAGGATTTAAACGATTACGTCGAGATTTTGCTTGAAGCTCTCGACGATTTTGAAGCAGCCGAGGCAGAGCATATCTGGGAGAAAGCAAAAAGGGGGAAGCCTTTACAGCAACCCCCTTCTTCTACGAGCCGCGCCTACCAACAGACGGATACTCGGCTCACGTTAGTTCACGACGTGGAGTTCACCGCAAAAGCGGGTACGAAAGGTCCATCGCACTAACTGCCAGTGTTATTAGCCCCACCGCTGGCTGGGGTAGTCGGCCTTAAAAATACATCGTAGCCCATCGCATTTACCGCTGCGATAAACGTCACAAGACTAGGGCTGGCAGACGTCTGCCAACGCACAATGGTTTCCCTCGACACGCCAGCATCATCAGCAATAACTTGGTAGCTTCTGTCGCTGGCGTGAACGATTTCAAAAAAGTTGCGCACAATCGGCGCAACTCTCAGTGCGTCTGGATCAGTTTTGCTTCGTGGCATTGGATGCCTTTGCAATGTCGATCAGCTTGTCCACCACTTGAGCGCGAGACAGGCCGTAGGCCACGGACATGCCCGTGATGAAAGCGTCGCTCTCGCTGGACATCCATGACACCGACAAGTTCTGGTCGGGGTGATCTTCTCTCACCAGATTTTTCTTGGACCGAACAATGCCACCCGCCTTTGGCTTGGCTTTGCTGATTGCTTTGCGCAGCTTCATAGCCTCTTGCAAGTGCTGTGCTTTCTTCAACTCCAAGCGACGAGGCTTGGTGATCGCATGAATTGTGGCTTCACACACGTCGTAAAATTCTGCAAGCGCACCACTTCCGACGCCCTCTTGAAAGTATTGAGTGACGACTTGCGCACGTTGCTCGGCGTTTAAATCAACACGCTGTTTGCGCGGTAGAGTTTTGTTAGACATCTTATCCTCATCAGTTAATTATGATGTGACACATATGGCACGCAGGATATGTGGTGTCAAGTATCCGTGACAACTAATTTGTGTCAAATGTACGGATATATCGCGGATAAGCTATGTTTAAGATATGTCTAGGAGTATTGTTTTATCTGGGTAAGCCCTTGTTTTTAAAGGCTTACCCTGTTGAAATGCACCTGAGTTATGTAGAATTTCTCCCCACATAGGACATCTACATAAAAAAACAAATGCTTAAAATCAACAGCTTATAAAATAATTTCTCTTACGTTTGTCAGAAGTCTGCCCACATATCTAGGACACGTCCAACATACAACTCACGTAACCCTTTGCTCTGCTTTGGATAAATCCCCGATAGCGCATTGTCTGCTTTATGTCTTCATGGCCCATCAAGTATTGGAGGTCGCCCAGATCAGCGCCATGCTTACCGTCACCCTTCGCTACCAGATAAGCAAACGTGTGCCTCAGATCATGCACTCTCATGCTATCTTCGCCATCGAACGGCAAGCCGATAGCCTTGCAGCCCTCACCCAGCGCCTCGTTCAGCACTGTGCTGGCACGATTGGATTGGCCGAAGGGCTTGCCACGCTCGCCTACATACAACGGGTCGTGTGCGCTCTTGCTTGCAAACGTCTCGGCAAGCTCTTTCATTGGCCTCGTCAGTGGTATGTCTCGCGTCTTTGTCTTGCCAGATTTTGCGAGCCGACGACGTACCTTCAACACACCGTCGTTAGCTTTGCCGAAATGTGGCCGACGCAACGCCAGCAATTCGCCAAGCCTCACGCCCGTCGAGATCAACGTGAGAAAGTGTGGGTAGAAATGAACGCACTCGCTCTTAGTCCATTCAAGAAAGCTGTTGGCTTCGTCGCGCTCAAAATGTACGTCGCGTTCGTCGTTAGATGCTGGCTTATTAACTTTCGGGGCGCTCCAATTATCCAACCTATTCGACGCATGGTTCAGAACGCTGCTCATGTCAGTCAGATAACGCCGAACAGTACCCGGCTTATGGTTCGTCCACTTAGTCGTCGACCAAACCATGATCGCATCAGTCGTGATGTCTCTCAGCGGCACGTCGCCCCAGTCCTCACAAAAACCTTCAAGCAATCTCTCTTGCTTGGTGTCACGTTTGTTCTGCAAGACTTGCCATTCCTTGTAGCGCAGCACCGCATCCCGAAACGTCTCGTGCGTAACCGACGCCCCGAACTGGCCGTCTGCAATTTCCTTCTCGACTTTGTGTCGTGCAGCCTCGGCCATCGCTTTCATACTGTTCACGGCCCGAAGGCCCGTCGAACGACGGACCCTCTCACCTAAATATGTACCGACGACGTGCCAGTAACCTGATTGTTTCTTTAGTTTCAGCATTATTACCTCACTTTTTGATGTAGCATTTTAGTTGTGTCTGGATACCGCGCTGGGTCTTCAGCCCAATCCACCTCAACGTCAGTCAATTTCTTGTGACGCTCTGGTGTCATGCCCAGTACCATCGTCTCGTAGTGGATCGCGGCTTTGTGTCGGCTGTTCGTATCAGATCGCCTCATGTATCCTCTCACATGTACCTTGATCGTGCTTTCCGTGCAGTCTAGCGCCTTCGCCATAGCTTCTGTCTGCAACCCAGCTCTAACAAGTTGGATCGCAGCAATTTGCTTTGGCGAATACGCCATTAGTTCCGTCTCGCGGCTTACTGTATCAACAGAGCTTGGCTCTGTTGGGGGGGCCGTGGGTGTGGGGCCAAGCAAGGACCGCATAATCAAATCGAGTTGTGCTTCAATCGCCGCAAGTCGGCGGTGTGTATCGTCAGTCATTTGTGACCTTCCTTTCATAAGTTTGGTCGTTCGTATTCTAGTGGTATTCATTAGTCGTAACTCAGTGGCCTTTGTTCTGATGCCTGTTCTGTCTTGCCTCGGTTAGTCTTTTCTCCTAATCATTCTCAATGAGGGTGTCGTGACCCTCATCATGTGTGTGTTGCTGGCGCTGGCTCTTGCTGGTGTCAGCAGCCCCCATAATCCCCAACAACTTTACTCTCGCCTTACGCATGAGCCTGAGTTTCCAATCCTCATTCTCACATGACCAGCTTATTCCAAGCGCAAGTAGCGACGGCTCACCCACGACTTCGTTGAGCTTCATGTACGTCTCAATCGAAGCGTCTCTCCTAATGACAATGGCAGCTTCACCCTTGTCCACGTCTACTCGCAACTTCTGCATCATCCCTCCACGACCACAATGCGGTAGTCTTTGCCGTCATACTGTCGTGTATGCTCGACTAACCATGCGGCAATTCGTTGCTGTAAGATGATGATGCTATCACCACCGTTCACAACGAAGCCGCCCTGCTCCACACCATTTAGTAAGTCTGTCGTGATAAGTTCGACGCACTCCTTAAAGTTCTTACGTGTGAACACGGCCTGTTGCTCCATGCTCATGTCGATATTGTTTGTTCTAATTTCGTCAAGCTCAGCCAGCACGTCATCCTTCGTCCAGCCCCTTGGACTTCCGTGACGTTGTGTGCGTGGCCGATACGTTGTCGACTTGGTTCGTGAGCCGTCGTACTTGGCCCACAACTCGCCCGAAGAAACTTCCAAGTCTGTTGCTATACCGCTAGGCTCCGGCTTCTGCTCTTTAATAACGCCTAGTTCTTGTAGTGTATT
>TARA_R110002153_G_scaffold42137_2_pt1 | contig 10949 bp, 8 predicted proteins | sample TARA_R110002153 | Tara Oceans TARA_R110002153 (sample SAMEA4398193) | marine metagenome | biome: Polar Biome; feature: [SRF] surface water layer (ENVO:00010504); material: water (ENVO:00002006), including particulate matter (ENVO:01000060) such as... | depth 5 m
ACCACTAGACCGTAGCAACCGCCACTACGCAGAGATCATGCGGCAGATTGAGGATGGGACGCTTGTGGTAGCTGGGGCTGAGTAGCCATAACAAATTGCTTGCCTACCACCATAACTAGGTGCTATATCTTCCAATAACTCCCGTCATATTTCGGTTGAGTTAATGTGCCAATATTGGGCCTCAACTTGTACTCCAATCTTTTAACACCAAAGCAGGTACTAAAACTTTGGCCTATCCTTGAGCCTAAAGTTGAAGCTGCCCTTCACCACTCAGTCGGTGAGTATACTCCTTTCTCAATCTGCCTTATGGCCCTGTCTGAACAGGCGCACATCTGGCTTACCCGAGACAAAGACGGTCAAGTGATAACCGTGATAGTCACTAGGTTCACCTCTAGCGCACATACCAAATCCCTACAGATTATGCTGTGTGCTGGGCAAGTCCCTAACTGGGACACTTGGACCGCTCATCACAAAACACTCGAAGAATTCGCAAAGAAGAACGGGTGCCAATCAATGCAAGTGTGGGGTCGTCGAGGCTGGGAACGCAGACTTCGTCATCTAGAGAGCAACAAAGGTAAGCCCTACCAGCTTCTCTACCACGTCTACAATATGGAGATCTAAAATGGGAAATTCTTTCCTCAACATGTTCGGCCCCGGGCGGTACCTCAACCCTCGTGCCTCTGGGATGATTGTATTTAAAGGCGGTGGCGGGGGACCGTCTCTCGCTGAAATTAAGTCAGCGGTTAAAGAATACGCCGGCCCTGAGTTCCGGGACGTGTTCAAAGGCCAAGACAACATCAGCAACGATGTCTCTGACCTTAACTACGATATGAACACGGGAATCCGTGGCCTAGATAACGCCATCGACGACGTATATAGCGGCATGACATCCGGATTTAGTGATGCCGAGAGATCGTTTGGTGAACTGGGAGACGGACAGGCCGCCATCAATGCCGGGGTTACTAGCGGCTTTAGGAATCAGCAGGATTACTTCGACGATGGCATGGACAACCAACAGGACTTTATCCAAGGCGAGTTTGGTGACCAACAAGACTACATCGGCGGTCAATTCGGGCAAGCCTCCGAGGACATGACTGAAGGTTTCGCTGATACCCAAGAAGACATCGCTGGGTCTCGTTCAGACATCCTCGAGCAACTCGGCCTAAACAAGACAGACCTCGAAGGCTTCCTGTCTGATCGTTTCGGTAGCATCTCCGATATGACTGGTGGCCGCTTCGATAGCGTAGACACCATGCTGGGCGACCTGCAGAGCAACCAGACCTCCGGGTTTGGTGATCTTACCCGTGATATGACAGCAGGCCAATCAGGCATCCAGTCGGCTGTGGATGGCATGAGCGGCAACCTCGACACTTACTACGGCGACCTATCTGACGGCCAGTCTAACATCAGCGGTACTCTAGACGGCCTTAACTCGGACTTTGGAACCTTTACGCAGCAATACGGAACAGACACCACCCTAGCAAACCGTGCCCGTAACGATCTTCAAAGCGGGTTACAGAATGCAGTATCGGGTATTAACTCTTCTATCGCAGACAATGCTGCGGCAACTCAGGCACAGGTCGGCGCAACCCAGCAAGGTGTTCAAAACGCTGCCCGAGATACGGATGCAAACTTTGCTGACGTAGCCCGTTCTCTTACAATGGGCGTAGAGGCTACAACAGACCAAGGCCGCCGCCAGCAGTCTGAGTATCTCGAGAAGCTGTCTGATGTCCGCAATATGGTTACAGCCCAAGGCGACCAGCTAGAAGACGATGTTAAAGACAGCTACACAAACCTAGCTGATGCGTTTGATACACAAGGTCGCCTGATTGCAAATAGCGTGAATGCGCAAGGCAACGAAACAAAACGGGCTATAGACCGCAACGGTAACCTTATGGTTTCTCAATTTGATCAGCAGGGCAACCGTATCAGCCAGTTCGGCTATGATATTGATCAAATGTTTGGCGCACTGGACGGCATTCAAAATAGCACAATCACCCGTACAGGCATGATGTCACCGGCTACTCAGTCGCCGTATGCTTCCACCCGAGGATAAACAATGATCCCTGATAATGTAAGCGAGGCGGGTATTCGCCTCGTTAAGAAATTCGAAGGTCTACACAAGATGGGCGACGACGGCTTGATCCGAAGCTATCGTTGCCCAGCCGGTAAATGGACTATTGGATACGGTGCTACTCGAGGCGTCCGGTCTGGTATGCGTATCACTGAAGGAGAAGCCGAAGAGCGTTTGCTGGCCGATCTGAATGAACACGCAGAAGCCCTGCACCGGTATGTGGAAGTCCCTCTCAGCCAAAACCAGTATGATGCCCTTACCTCATTTGTATTTAACGTCGGGGCAGCCAACTTTAAATCTAGTACTTTGCTGAAGCGCCTGAACTCTGGCCAGTACCATGACATACCTAACCAGCTCATGCGCTGGAACAAGGCACGGGTAGACGGCAAGCTAACGCCTCTGCGTGGACTGACACGTCGCCGTGCTGCCGAAGCCGCTCTCTTCTCTATGGATGCTAAACTGGCCGGTGACGGCGGTGATAAGATGCCCCAGAAGGTAGAAGAAGCCTCACCGAAGGCGTTGACCAAGTCTAAGACTATGGCTGGCGCAGGTCTAGCGGGTGCAGCCACTGCCTTGAGCGAGATCACACCTCAGATCGAGGCTCTGGTCCCGTACAGCGAAAGCATGAAGTCCATCTTCTTGCTGTGTGCCATCGGCGGTATCGCCTTAGTGGCCTACTCTCGCTGGAAAGACAGCAAGGAAGGCACCCGGTAATGTTCGGGTTTATCACAGGCAAGATTAAGACCGCTATCATCATAGCCTTCTCTTTAGCCTTGCCTGTGATCTACGTCTTAGGCCGCCTCGGCGGTGGTAGCAGGGCTAAGAACGCAGTCCTGAAAGACGAATTAAAGACCGCCCAGAAGCGGTCTGGCTTTTACAAGGCGATGCAGGACCATGAAACTCAGATCCAAGCTGACAGTCCTCGTAATCGGGATGAGCTTGTTGAGCGGATGCGCAAGACCGGTCTTTAGGACGCAGCTCGAGGTCTATTGTCCCTCAATAAACGATTACTCTGACCAGTTTAACCAACAACTAGCCTCCGAGATTGAGGCTCTGCCCGAGGATAACTGGGCCATCCCCGAAGCTATGTTCGGCTACATACAACTACGGGATCGAGTGAAATCCTGCCAAGAGGAAAAGAATAATTATGGCTGATGTACTTTCTACACAAGGGCTGATTGGCGATCCCAGCGCATTGCCTAGCAGCGTTAATCGGGTGGGTAACACAGACGTTACCAATGTGTCGGAAGACATCATCGGAGACCCCGGAGCCTATCTAGAACGCAACGATATGAACCTATCCGACAAGGTTCCTATTCTAGACGCAGAAACCAAAGGCACAAACGTAGACGCCACCGACAGCCGCTTTAACATGGATGCTGGCGGCCTAAGTGGGGACGCTGATACGGTAGGCAACACCGCTACTGCCACCACTCAGGTGAAAAAGATTGCAGATACCTTCGACGCTGCCACTACCTTTGACCGCATTGTGCGGGAAGAGAACGACGTAGACGCCGCTACAGGCGTTGTACGGGACGAAGCAATCATAGACGCCGAAGACATGACAGTGGACATGACAGGCGCTGGTACAGGCCGTAATGAAGATGGCACTACCAACCAGCTCGGCGTAGCTTTGGGCGACTTTGCTTCACAAGATATTTCCACAGTAATCGATACCTCAACAGTAGCCGGTAAAATTCTGGCACAGACGCTGGGAGAGGGAAAGTACACCGATTCCAAGCAGACGGTCCAAGGCCAGCTTGAGATCCTTACAGAGCAGTTCACCGGCCCGGACGGACAGCCTCGCATCCCTACATGGGCAGCGGGTATTGCTCGTAATGTGAACCGTACATTTGCATTCACCAATGCGGGTACTGCCGGTCAAGCCGCCGTCGCACAGGCGATGATCGAAGCCACGCTACCTATTGCACAACAAGACGCCCAGATCTTCAACGGCATTGCCATGAAGAACTTGGATAACAGGCAGCAGTCTGTTATAAATAAGGCACTGGTACTCTCTAAGCTAGAGATGGCCAACCTAGACGCCCGAATGAATGCGGCGCTGAACAACTCCAAGAACTTCCTTCAGATGGATTTGGCCAACATGTCCAACATCCAGCAGGCTCGGGTGATCAACAGTCAGTCCCGTGTTCAGTCGTTGCTAGAAGACGCCAAGATGACTAATGCCGCTCGTATGTTCTCTGCGGAACAGACCAACGACATGAATAAGTTCTACGACCAGCTCGACGCCAACATCTCGATCTTCAATACAGAGCAAGTCAACGGAATGAAGAAGTTCAATACAGGCGAGGTTAATGACCGGTTCGAGTTCAACGCCAACCTAGAGAACTCCCGTGAGCAGTTCTACAAGAACATGCAGTACAACATCGATCTGGGTAACGCTAAGTGGCGTCAGTCGGTAACCCTACAAAACAACCAGAACATCTTTGATGCCGCAGCTACCGACGTGAAGAACATGGTAGGCCTTACATCCGAGCAACTAAACCAGATGTGGGACCGTTCAGACGCACAGCTAGACTGGACGTGGAAGTCTTCCGAGAACCAAGCAGACAGAGATCTGAAGGTATTCCAGATGAAGATGGAAATGCAGATGGCGGCAGCTCAGGCTAAGGCCCAGAAGAAGTCGGGGCTTATGGGTTCGATTGGCTCGGTTCTAGGTTCTGTAGCCGGAGGTATGTTCGGCAAGGGCGGAATGTTCGGAGGGGCTGGGGGGGCCGCCGCTTTAGGCAGCAGCTTAGGAGGCATTGGCAGCACTATAGGCAGCGCCGTAGGGGGCATTGGCACCGCCGCAGCAGGCATTGGCAGCTCCATAATGAGCTTCTTGCCGCTCCTCTTCTCTGACCAAGACCTTAAAGAGAACATCACTCGCATTGGTACACACAAGTGTGGCCTCCCTCTCTACAAGTGGGACTGGACCAACACCGCCAAAGCCATTGGCGCAGAGAAGTATCACAACGTGGGTGTCTTGGCCCAAGAGGCCCTCAAGACGCACCCACACGCCGTGTCACGTCACCCAGAACACGGATACCTTACAGTTAAGTATGAGAGGCTCCAATGAGATTTGAAGAAGCCGTAGTTAAGGCAATACGAGCCTACTATCGAGGAGAAATCCCCGAGAAAACCTTCGAGGCATTCCCTGACATGAAGTACACGCCACAATATTTTGCGGACTTCGAGAAGGAACTAATCGAGGACATGGGCGATGAAGCAGGCGAGCGTATCGACGACTCAGAAGTAGAGGAGACCGTAGAAGATGAGGACTGAACCTGAGTTCGACGGCCCTATCCCCGGCGAGAATTATACCTCCGACACTAAGAACTATCCTTGGCACCGTCCGCCTGAGATCACAGACTACGACGAAGCTCTGGAGTTTACTGCTAAAGAGTTTAAGAACCCAAATGCTCTGATAGGCCTAGAGACGATGCTGGCTAACGGCGTCACTGTAGCCACGATGACAGACTTCTTCCTGACCCGAAACGTCGGCCTCGGTAAGTGGTCCATCGACTTTGCTCTGGTTCTAGCTGGCCCTGTGGCCAAGACCATCGAGCTTATCGCAGTTCAGGCAGGATATGACTATGAGATGGGCATAGACGAGCAGATCACCGTCCCGACTAAGGAAATGGTGGAGGACATCGCACAGCTGCTTGATGGCGACCAAGAGCCGGAAGAAGGCCTCGAGGATACTCCCGACATGCCTATGCCAGAAGACGAGACCGAAGGCGGCGGACTAATGTCCGCTATGTCCGGTCTGGGCGGTGGACCCGCTGATAAAGAGACCCAAGACGAGATGCTGGGTTACTCTGACGAAGAGGAGCCTGAAGTAGTATGAGTTACGGTGAATATAAATTTGGGGACTTTATGAAGAACTACGACGTAGGCGGTCCAAGTGACGGCCTTGTTGGGTTCGCAAAAGGTTTTGCGGCTGGCTTTGTACCCGCCTACGCCGCCTCTAATAAGGAAGCTGCCGACAAAGATCTGGCTATGGCCAAGTTGGATAAGCAAGCTGAGATTGACGCTGCAAAGGCAAAGGCCAAAACAACTAGCGACCACAATGAGATGATGAAGAAGGCCAAAAATATCGTCTCTACTCTGACGTTGCCTACTGGGGTAAATACCAATGATGCCGTGATGACCGCCTACACGATGCTTAATGGTGGCATATCAGACAACACAGTATTCACGCAGTTAAGTAAGGCGATTGGGGACAATACATTGCAGTATGAGGATGGACCTCCTACCGAGAAAGTCCCACCGGCTGACGTATCCGTACCCGCAGAAACAGGCCCGGTAACGCCTCTAGATCAAGAGATGAACGACGCCTTCGGTGCCCAATCCGCTGTACAGCCAGCCCCAGAAGAAGCGCCTACAGTCGTATCACAGGATGATACACCGACTGAGACGGGCAGCGAGCCTATACGAGAGGCCTCTCTAGGAGGGGATTGGGCGAAGAGATATGTAGACCGACAAGAATCCCGTATCAATGCTGCATCAGAGACACAGGTAGCGGCCCTAGACACACAGACCGACGTAACCAACCCAGAGGGTCTGGGTGGTGGTTCTGGTAGTGCCGCTGATATTATTCTAGCAGAAGCAGATGGTATTACTACTCCGTCAGAGCGTACCGCTGCGACTGTACGAACACTGAAGATTAACCCTCTGGCTAAAACTGCCGCCGCAGAAGAGATCGAAGTCAATAAGATTGATGACTACGAGAAAGCTATGGCCGCTGTTGTAGTACTAACGGGTGTGGCTGGTCAGGAAGACAAGCTGAAACGTGCCAAATTCCTTCTCAAGCAATTCACTGACACCCCAAAGGTTGGTGATTTCAACGAACAGCAACTTACGGCATTTATAGAACAGACAAACTCCGTAGACACTATGCCGCCTGAGTATAAGGGAATTGACCCTCAAGTCATGACCTCCCTTCGAACACAGGCAAAGGACTTCCTCAAGGATGCTCAGAACAAGTCACTACCGACATTATCTTCCACAGACCCGGAAGAACTACGGGGTGTTCAAAGAGACATTACAGCAGGTCGTATAACCAACGTGTCTAAAGTGTATAAAGACCAACTGTCTCAACGTATATCCGCCCTAGACCTAAAGATAGAAGCAGATCGGAAAGCTGGCCTTACGCCAGAACAGGTGGTCCAAGAAGCACAACGTGCATTTATAGCTGGACTAGACCCTGATTTGCCTTTCGAAGTCAGGAAAGCCTCTATTGAGAATTGGCAGAATACTGAGGGTAAATTACTTCTCAGTGTGATGCGTTTCACCGATAAACCAGAGAAGCCACGAGAGATCAACAACCTCGAAGAGCTGGCTACACAGAACCTGATGAATAGCAAAGACTATGTAGATGCAGACGAGACTACACAACAGCAAATGGTACTGTCACTTAAATCCGCTCTCTCCGCCCAGAAGAAAGACACTCTGACTTCGCCCGAATATGCGGCAGAGTATGCTAAGAAAACACTAGATCTTTCTAGCGACGACCCCGCTGTAGCAGCCGCTGCACAAAGCTGGTTTGATAATGTGGCCCCAGCACTTCAGGCCGGTATGCAGGCAGCCGCAACTGCTTCGGCCAAGCCGGGCGAACAGAAGTCTGTCACAATTAGCTATACAACACCAGACGGGCAGACAAAACGAGCCTCTGGCGTACCTACTGGCGCAGGATACACGCTGGCCGACGGCACAGTGGTACCTAAAGCAAGCGTACAGAGTACCGTTTCTGAGGACGACCGAGACTACACAAACAGACTCCGTACCTCCATTAGTGTTCCACGGACCGAACAACGAAACAACATGAACGCTATGGTAGACCTGTCTCAGCAGGCCTACGCCCTAGAAGAATTAGCGGTAAACGATCCGGTAGTACTGACGCTGGTTGGCGCAGGTACCTCTGCGGTGACCTCCGCCAAGAGAGAAGCAAATACACTATTCACTTTGCTCCAGAGTGCAGCCGAAGAAGCGTATGATAACGGCGTAGCTTCTCAGACTGTCGTAGAGAAGGTAATGGCGGACTTCTTGGAAACCAACAATGTCACTGAAGAGACCGCAGCGAACTACAAGCAGTTTGCGGCTAAACTTACTCGCTTCATCTTTGCCGCTGGCAAGACGCTGGGGCAAGAAGGCAACGGCTTCTCTAACCAAGACTATACCAACATCCTTGCCTCTCTCAAAGCAGGCAATGGCGTCGAGGCCTTTGTTAAAAACATGCGCAGCTTTGTTCGAGAGCGTAGTGTGTTCACTAATGCAGGCGCAATCGGCCTGAACAATATGTCTGAAGTCACTGAACTAAAATCATACAACATTGATCTAGGCATCGAGACGATGACCTACGAAGAGTATTCGAAGTCTGACTTTGCGCCAAAAGATTATGCGGCATGGCTCAATAGCCCAATAGACAGCCTCAAGTCGGCGGATGCTTCAGGTAGTACGACTACCCCTAAGACTGGCGGCTTAGTGAAAGGCGAAGACGGGGTCTGGCGTCAACCTAGCTCTACAGGCGGAGGGACTGAATAATGGCAGAAAACACTATACCCGTTGAACTCCCTGATGGATCTATTGCGCAGGTAGCCATTGCTGGTACTGAGCCTACTGCCGAAGAGTTGCAGGCTATTCAGGATCAGTTTTATCCTGACGCCGCCGCAACCGAGACTACTACCCCTACTGAACCCGAGCCAAGGGATGAGGCATTTACTTCTGCGGATTACTACCAAGGAGGCCGAGATGTGAATAGTCTGGGCCGAAACACAGCAGGTCAATTCTTCCCCGCCATAGTTGGGGCGGGGGCCAACGCTGTATTTGGATTAGGCGAATTCTCAGAAAGAGACAAACTTAGCCCCATTTACTTGCAGCTAGAAAATGAGGCCCCCGGGTGGGGGGATATGTCTCTTCGGCAGAAGCGTAACCTGTTCGACAACGCTACCCTAGAGGCTAACCGTGCCATCTTTGATACTACGGGAGAAGAGAACAGCCTCGGGCTTCGTGTGCAACGCAACACAGATGAAGACGGAAACCCGGTTACATACCTAGTACCTCCGGCTGAAACCGCTTCTGATTCATCTTTTCGGCGTACCATAGGAGGCGTAGGATTTGAGACAGGTAAGTCAATCGCCCGTCTAGGGGAAGGTATTACCGACGCCATTGGTGCTGGTGCAGATGCTATAGGCCTTAACGACGCCATAGAAGGTACAGGTATTCGTGTGGGTACCGACCCAAACACAGATTTCGTCAAAGAAAACTTCCCAACAATTCCTCCTGAGAATGCCCTTGAAGGCGCTGCTACTGAAGTAGTGTCCATCTTGGTTGGCGCTGGAACTGGCGCTGGTCTAGCCACTAAGCTGGAAAAGGCCTACGGGCTGTCCTCAAAGGCAGCTAACGTCATTGCCAAGCAATGGTCAAAGGTACGCAATAGTAAGCCAGAAGACATCCAAGCAGCGGCTCAGGCATTTGCAAAGACCTTTATTATAGGTACTGGCGCTAACGTCGGCGCTACTGCCACTACACCACAACAATCAGATCCTTTCTTTGGAGATGATGTAGTAGAGTTGTTGGGGATTGATCCAGAGGACAATCGAAACCTTACAAACTTTACAGACAACGTAGTCTTTTCGGGGTTTCTGGCTGGCTTGGGGACCGTGTATAAAGGACTCAAAGCTGTAAAGGGAAAATCATTCCCCACTCGTATGACCAAAAAGCAGTACCGAGACGTAGATCAGGGCGCTATCCTGTTTAAGATGCTAGATCCAAACCTTGAGGAGGCAGTACCAGCTACTGTGTTCGCAGAACGGGCTAGAATAATGGGAGAGGTTCTAGATAATAACAGTTCTTTTAAGTCTTCCTTGCTCGAGAATGGAGAGATCACAACAGACACCACTACCGCTATCTTCATGGGGGCAAAAGAATACTTTGAACGGGCCTATGGATGGCAGCGCAGCTTTATGAGTGCGGACGAATTTAGTAAGTTCGTAAATGAAAGCGCCGAAGTGATGGCAGGACGTATGTCCTCTATTCGTCGGGCACGGGAGTCCTCTGAAATAGTCCAGTCTGGCCAAGCGGTGATGGATGGATCTATGCAGGACGCCCTGACGGGTACCGCTACAAAGTTAGGCGGACTGGGTGCTACAGAAGGAGCGGCGGCTGAACTAGCGACTCCTATTGTAGGAGACCTTGTGTCTGCTTCTACAGTAGCCAGAAATGCCGCCGAGACACGCCAGATGGCCGAAGCTGGCCTCAATAGTACGCAGACTAAGAACTACGTCACTGATCTTCTAAAAGACAGCCTACGCAATAACCCTCTAGGGTCTAATGTATCAGCTCGTGATACCTTGGACCGGATGACGGGGGACCAGTTGTATGCGAACTGGAGCGCCTCTTTCACAGGCTACAATGACGCCTTTAAGAACCTGCCGGACCTACCTCTTCCGGTAGAGGATTTTGTACGTCTTATCGAAGAGACATACCCTGACCCTAAGAAATGGCCTGACATCATCACTTCTGTAACTATCACAGACACAGTCTCAGACCCTTTCCCCAAATTGATGCAAGAAGTCACACCAAAGACAGAAGTATTAAATGGAGAGGCATACACCGAAACATACCAAGAGATGATAGCTCGTCTAGAGCTAAAGGGATCTTCCTTCAAGGATGTCTTCACCCAGCTTCGTCCTCAAATCGAGAACCGTATTCAAGCACTGCTAGACAGAGGCCTGAAGCAACAAGCAGACCAACTTATTGGCCTGAAGCGTGGCATCGACACGATGGCAGAAAACCTCGGTGATCCGGCGTTTATCCAAGCCAAGAATATGTATGCACAACACTCTGATACTTGGCTGAACTCTAGGCCTCT
>TARA_R110002153_G_scaffold274152_1_pt1 | contig 10923 bp, 7 predicted proteins | sample TARA_R110002153 | Tara Oceans TARA_R110002153 (sample SAMEA4398193) | marine metagenome | biome: Polar Biome; feature: [SRF] surface water layer (ENVO:00010504); material: water (ENVO:00002006), including particulate matter (ENVO:01000060) such as... | depth 5 m
ACTCACGGCACCCATGCAGCAGGCGGTCCCAATCGGGCGGTTTCGATCATCGGACGGCGAGCCGCGGTTGCCTCAAGGGTCACCGCGGACTTTCTTGGCACGGACATATGTCGCGATAGCCGGCGTTGAGAAAGCGGCAACGCGGGTTGATGACTTGGTTCTCACTGCGGCGCGGCAAAGGATCGTATTCCGCGATGGAAGTATCGTGGAGTGCGACCGAGATACGATCCGAACGACGCCCAGCGAAGATTATTTCTTACAAGCTCGTTTAGTGATCGCGTTGGCTAAAATCCGAGGGTGGGTAGAGTGGGATGTCGAAGGCGACGCGCATTTTAAGCGGGCGGTCAAGGTCACTGCGGCAGAAAAGGAGTTGGTGCTCGATCGGAACGATACGCTGGGATCTTTCGATCTGACCCTTTCTACGGCACCGGTGCCAGAACCGGATACTGATCGAAACGCCGAGACCGTTGCGATTTCAACGGGACCAAAGTTAATGACTCGATCGGAATGGCGTGCGGATAACGGGGTCGAACGAATTGCCCTGAAGGCGGAGCAACGGGCAGAGCGAGAATGGCTGCTGTCAAAAATCGGGCCTAAACGCGGAGTAATCGAACAGGCATTCCGCGCTGGTTTGAAGTTGTTTCATGGTGATCAATTGAAAGAATTAACCAAGCGCCAAAAACAGAGGTGGACAACACAAACTGAGCTAGCAATTGCCCCAGAACCGCCGGCGCAATTCAAGCATCTCGAACAACGTGATCAACGCATTCTCGGAAACCCCGTGGACGAGCTGGCTACCGGTGGGTGGCTGCCAACAGAAGCACCGGATCACACGACCTGTCATCAAATGTGGCTCGCGGCTTCTGATCAAACTGGCGGCCCGCCCGACGACGGAGAACATGACACCTTAGTTGAAAATTCAGAGGCGTTCTTGCCAGACTGCCGAATGTTCCATGCGGGTGAAACTTCAACACTCTTGCTCGCACATCGTGATGCGGCCGCGAATATAGTTGGTTTTGAGCATATGCTGTGTCGCGATGGGACAGATTTTGATCCACAGTTTTCACGTGGTGGGCAAAGCACGCTGTTTGTTGCGAATGCCCCCCAAACCGCATTGCGCGCGGTCGTCGCACCGTGGGGCGCAGATGTGCTTCGTGCAAGGGCCGATGAACGACGGCACGATACGGTTTATGTGTCGATTGGTGGTCTGGTGTCACCTGAGACCGAATTACTGTTACAAGAAATTCTGCAAGACAAGGTGGTCGTTGGGCTGTTTGATAGCGGTGACGAAGAGCAGGCGCTCTATGCGAAGATTAAGGAAATCGCCCCCGAGATTAAACAATTGGCGCATGAAATTAAATTTAGGGCCGTCAATCATGTTGAACCGCTGGACGCCGATGAAACTGAATACGATCAAGAAGGGACGGACGTAGAATTTTCGATGTGACGGGTTGGAAGTGGATGTGGTTTCCGCAGCGAACCCCTCGAACTAACACACATAAGACAATCCGTTCAGGTTCCTTGCAAATCCAGGAGTGTAGGCTATCGCTCAGTGAGATGCGCTCAGCCCGTAAATAAAAATCGCAGCCTGTGTCATCTTTTTACGCTAGTTGACAGAGCCTTAAACTCCACAAAAAGACGCGACAAAATACTATCCATATCCCACCGCGCCAATGCACGTTCTCTTGCAGCCTGGCCCAATGTCGCCCGCTTTTCAGGGTTGTCCAGCAACGCCACAAGCGCATCCGCGGCCGCCTTTGCGTCGCCCGGCGGCACCACGATGCCTGCACCATTCACTTCATGCGCCAATGCTGTCCCCAAATCTGCCGTAGCCAAAACCGGACGCCCCGATGCCAGCATATTTGCCAGCTTAGAGGGCAATACAAGATCGGCCGCGCCCGCAATCTGCGGTAACAGGTGCACGGTCGCTAAGCCGAGTAAGTCACTAAGTTGGTCGAATGGTTGCAATGGCAGCATCACGATATTGGGCAGATCAGCAGAAAGTTCCGCCAATTGGGCGCGCATAGGACCATCACCGCAGACGACAAAGGTCAAATCCTTGCGATCAGCCAGTAGGCGGGCCATTTCAGGAATGATCTCAATGCCCTGCTTGTTGGCCAAGTTGCCAGAATATAGCGCCACATGTGGAGTGGTAATCCCCAGCGTATCCGCCAAGGGCGACCAGCCTGAGACCGGCGTGATCTTTTCAAGATTAGCCCAATTACGAAGTTCGTAAATGCGTTCTGCGGGCACCTCTTTTTCCACCAAACTTGCCAACATAGACGTCGAAATTGAACTGACCATATCAAATCTACGCAATACCCAGCGCTCGAATAGTTTGGCGGCACGACCTACGCGGCTGTCTGCTACTAACAGCCCAGTCGCAAAGGCCGCCTCAACCTCAAAATCTTGAATGTGTAGCCAACACTTTGCTCCCGCCAGTTTGGCGCCTAACCAACCAACAGGTGCCGACATCATCGACGGGGCAACAACAAAAACAATATCCGGTCGCTGCTTCAGCGCTATCCACATCACACACGGAAGTGCCGTTACAGCAAAGCTAGCATGATGCAAAATACGGCGTATTCCAGTCGGATTGTAGGGGACATAAAGGGGTGCATGTATGATGCGTACCCCTGCATCACTGACCTCGCGTCGCCAAAAAATACCCCGCCACCCCTCAAACACGCGCCATGCGGGATAATAGGGCAAAGCCGTAACCACAGATGTAACCACACCTTTTTTAGCCATATTGTCAGCCAATGTGCTAGAGTAGACGGCTGTTGAAATAATTTCCGGACTGTAATTAATGCCGAGTAAGAGAATCTTCATAAAGGCTTCCTGAGGGATATTAAAAGTAAGTGCGACCCGCTATCTAAATTTGAAGTTGTGTCTCTCGTTTCGAGCCATAAGTAAGTTGCCAAAGCCTATAAACGTTGTCGGCAATCCGCAATTTGTGTTGTGCTCTCAAAGACGAAATCAATGATGTCCAGTTCTGCCGGATTAGTTTAGATGAACATTAACATTAAGGGGCCAAGAGATTTACATATGCCACAATCCAAAAAAGATAATCCAGAACTTATATCAAGTGATCAGCTTGTCGACCTTAGTGATCTACTTAACGTTCTTTGGCGGGGCAAATGGCTAATCGGCTCAATTACCTCACTATTTATTGGTGCCGCTTTTTATTATGCTTTCTTTATTTCTATTCCAATGTATCGCGCAACAGCGGTTGTTATTCTTGAAACGCAGCAGGAAAGTATCGTCGATTTGCAAAGTGTTGTCGGCGGGATGTCTGGCGATACCACAGCCGTCAATTCGGAAGTTGAAGTGCTGAAAGCCCGTAGTTTGATCGGGAAAATCGTCGACCATCTACAGCTTGTCGAAGATCCCGAATTTAATAGTAGTTTAAGGGAAGATGCTCCGCTGCAAGGGTTGAAGAATTATGTAAAAGGTTGGTTGGGGATGGCCGGCGACCTAGAACCAACTCTTCCGGCAGATATAGAGGCGCAGCGCATACGCGATAAAGCGATCTCAACGCTATTGGAACAAGTTACTATTCGAAACGTTCCCCAGAGTCTGGTATTTCAGATTTCTGCCGTGAGCCCTGATCAGGCAAAAGCAGCGTTACTCGCGGATACAATCGTAGAGTTCTACATTCTAAATCAACTTGAAGTGAAGTTTGACGCAACCGAACAAGCAACCAGTTGGTTGTCGGAGCGCGTCGCAAGTCTACAAATAGAACTTGAAGCAGCCGAGGCGAAAATCACCGATTTCTCAAGTGCTACGGACCTCGTTTCATTAGAAGCCTTAAATGGAATTGAACGCCAAGCCAAGGAATTACGCGATCGTATTGCGACAGCCATTGAAAGCACCGATACTGCACAGACTAAAGCGGCGTCATTGGCCGCAGCACAAACACGCGAACAACAGGTCACGGCAAGTGGTGATTTACAGCTCAAGCAATTCTTGCCACGCGTCGTAAACGACCCCGCAATAGCAACGGCATTTGATACACGGTTTGCACAGATCAAAGCACGCGCAGACCTTGAGGCGAACCGTGCGGTTCAACAACTCAAAGCTTTGCAAGATTCTGTCGCAGCCATCGAAATTCAAATTACACGTCAAAACCAAGATCTGATCACATTGCAGCAATTGCAGCGCGAAGCCGAAGCAAGTCGCTTGCTGTATGAATATTTCCTAAGCCGGTTAAAAGAAACATCCGCTCAAGAGGGTATTCAGCAGGCCGATAGCCGTATCCTATCAAAGGCTGTTTTCCCCGAAGCGCCATTCGCCCCACGCAAACCGTTGATCCTTGTTGTTGGCGCCATCTTGGGCGCCATTCTGAGTGGGGCTTGGGTATTTATAAGAGAGTCACGTAATAATACTTTCCGCACTGCGCGTGATTTGGAAGCATTTACTGGTGAAGTTGTTCTAGGGCAAATACCCACAATTCCAGCCGCCGCACGCAAAAAGGTTGTGGAATACCTTACCGCCAAGCCAACCTCTGCCGCTGCAGAAGCCGTTCGAAACTTGCGCACCTCGCTCTTGTTGTCAAACGTGGATAACCCACCAAAAGTAATCGTTTCCACCTCGGCATTGCCCGGTGACGGCAAGACTACAAATTCGCTAGCCTTGGCTCAAAATTTGATTGGTATGGGCAATAAAGTCCTGCTGATTGAAGGTGATATTCGACGTCGAATCTTCAATCAATATTTCGATAACATTCCTCTAAAAGGTATGGTGTCGGTGCTAGCTGGCACTATGAAGCTGGAAGACGCGATCTTCCGCGAACCGGGTTTTGATTATGATTTGCTTGTTGGCGAAAAAACCACGGCGAACGCAGCAGACCTATTTTCGTCAGATAGTTTTCGTGCAATGCTTCAAGAATTACGCACTCGCTATGACGTTATTATCATCGATGCACCGCCGGTTCTCATTGTGCCTGATGCACGTATTATCGCGAAACAAGCAGATGCTGTTTTGTTCACTGTCAAATGGGACACAACGACCGCTCCACAGCTGGAAGAAGCGATGCGCCTATTTCGTGACGCAAACCAAAAAATCACTGGATTGGTCCTCGGTCAGATTAGCCCAAAGGGCATGAAGAGTTATGGTTATAGTGGTGAATATGGTGCCTATGTTAAGTATAGCCGGAAATACTATGACAGCTAGGGTGTGCCCCTCCGCAAAGTATAAGGCGCATAATGATAGTTATGTAAAATATAACCCTTCAATCGACATCTCATATTATATTATAAACAAATGGGCCGCAGGACTTGAGCACCTGAAAAATCCCCCCGCTTGAAAGGGGTATAGCTGCGTGTTAGCACAGCCCACGATTTACCAAAGCGCGCATTTCATTGGAGAAGTTCCCGCTACAAGAGATTGACGCGCCTGATGGCGAGCAATCTTTTTGCCGAAGCGTTGCATCAAGCAAGGACAACAGCAGTGTGAACAGCTTTCGCCAACTAGCGTTCCTAAATAAAGCGCATGGACGGCTATTGCGTGGCGTGGCCTATGTGGTCTCGTTTGCCTTGGTTCTGATGGCAAGCGGACGGCACCCTTTGGCACGCCATGCAGCACGACTATGGGCTGCGGACCAGTTTACACAAGGCGCACATGTTCTGCGGTGGCATCTGTCCCAAGGATGGACAGGGCGATTCTTACACCGCACCCCCGCGTTTGATGTGAGTGCGACCATGGGCACACGCACACGTGCTATTGCCAAGGCCCAACTGCATAAACGTGTCGCTCGCAACCGCAACGCCTCTTGGGGTCACAGCCCACAGCGGGATCGTTTCGCGTTGCTCAATTTTTTGGCCCGCGACTTTCAAAACACTGGCGACCTGACACCTTATCTGAAAATAGCAAACCTGATTGCCCGTGACCTCTGCACGACCCCTGCGGTGGCCATACCTGCAACAAAACCCAACCGGTTTACACGCGCACATGCACGCGAGGCTCTACTCTCGATTGCTGCAATGCTTAACGGGATTTCCACGCCTTGGTATATAGTATCCGGCACGTTTCTGGGCGCGGTGCGTGAGGGTGACTTTCTATCGCATGATTATGACATCGACGTCGGAATCAATATCGAAGACCTGAATGCCGACCACCTGCGGGCCGCCGTTTTGGCCGATCCAAATCTGACTCTGGTCAACGAAAACCCTTACATCCATCAAACAGCGCCAAAGTGCCACGATGTTCGACCGGCACTATTTCGCGTGATGCACAGCAGCGGAATAGAGGTAGATATTTTCATTCACCATCTTGACGCAAACCAACGCTGGCACGGATCGACAACGCATCGTTGGACGAACAGTGATTTTGCGCTTGGCGATTATAAGATTTCGGATATCGCAGTGCGTGGACCTCTAGATGCAGACCTGTATCTGACGGAAAACTACGGCAACTGGCGCGTGCCTGTCACCATATTCGACTGTTCAACCGGCACTCCAAACGTCAGCTTTAACCACAATCTGTTTTCAGTCAGCCGCCAGCTATACGAGGCCGCAAGTGCAACACGACACTCTACAGATGTCGCTGCGGAAACTTCGCGCAGGATTTTGATCCAGGAAGGGTATCTGACCCGGACCAAAACCGGTTGGAAATTTACGGTGCCGTGGGCGTCTTGATCAACAACTCTGCGATGTCACGATCCGGATCATAGCCAAAGCGATCAAAATCTTCCCTGTAGAAAGCCGCCGCGCGCGCGCGCGTCTTGGCGGTCCAATAAACCGGCGTTTTGGTCTTGCTTTTGTTGACATGCGAGGCGCGAACCCCAAGCGTCAAACCAAGTTGCGCCGCAGCGGCGGCAAGCGGGATGTCCAACCCGTCTTCAAGCCGAAACACCTCAACGCCAGGGCGGATAAAATCCACTTGTGGCCGGAAGTGGTTATCCATGATGTAGGGATTTTTGGGACACTCATCCATCGCGATGTTCAACCATCCATCAAATGTGCGCTTCGCAAAACCCCGTTTGCGCCGGTAGAAATACTCGCTGACCAGCCGAGTGAATGGATGGCGCACAATCGCAAGACTATAATCATAAAAATTTGCAGGAACGATCTTTTCATAGATATGCGCATCAATGTGCTGCAGCGTTGTTTTACTATACCCTTCAAAACGAGAGCCATAAAGCAGGGCTGTTTTGGCGCCTGCATCTTGCAACGCCTTTTCGATCGATGTGCCCCCCGTTTTGGGGATATGGACAAAAAAGATTAGTCTGTCTGCGTAACGGATAAGGGGCATGTGCGGTGGTCTCTTATAAGGTCTGATTAAAAAGCAGGTCGCAGACCCGTGCGGAAGATTGGCCATCCTCCCACGGACAGAACCGTGCGTGAAATGCATCAAGGCGATCGCGCGCATCTGGCGTGTCGGCGTGATTATCGCGCAATGCAATCGTTAACTGGTCAAGGTCGCGACAATAAACCCCCGGGTGTTCGGTCGCGATATCGAAATACATGCCGCGGGCGTCCTCATAGAGCGCCTTGTCATAACCCAGCACAATGATCGGCCGCTTTTGCGTGACAAAATCAAACATGATCGACGAATAATCCGTGATCAACATATCTGTCACCAATAGCACATCCGTGGTGCTTGCATGGCTGCTTAGATCAACAAGACGCGGGTCATCGGCCCAGGCACTGTCCGGATCAAGAAAATAATGATCCCTGATTGCCAATACACAATCACAGGGCAATCCAGCCATGATGGCACTGTTGATTTGCTCCTTATCAGGCAAGGTGGCTGCTTGAATGGGATCATACTCCGGACGGAATGTAGGGGCATACAACACGACCTTTTTGTCCAATGGCAAATTGAACCGGGTGCGTAGCGCCACCCGCTCGGCATCGGGTGCCGTGATAAGGCGATCATTACGCGGATAACCGGTTTCGAGCACCTTGTAATTATAGGGAAACCCTTGCCGCCAGATTTGCGAGGAATATGGATTGGACGAGATCACATAATCCCACCGCCTGCTGCGCTTGGCAAAAGCACGTTTATTACCTAGGCCATTGGGATCTTTGCTTAAGATATCAATGCCCATAAATTTCAAAGGCGTGCCGTGTTTTGTTTGCACATGGGTTGTGCCCAACCGTTTTTCGATATGGGTCGGAAAGTTTGCGTTGGTGATAAAATGGCGCGTGCGCGCCATATAATACAGATAAACCAGGCTGTTTTCACGCAAATGTTTCGCAGTCCCAGCACTACGACGCAAATCAACACCCTCGCGCACAACCCAAAAATGATGATACTGCCCCGGTGCGGTATCAAGCAAATGGGTGAAAATAGCATAAGGATTGCAGGCGACTTTTTTACCCCAATAGGACTGATAAATAATCGCCTTTTGATCGATTGGCAGGCGCAAAAACACCTGCCGATAGATACCAAGTTTAATCTTCCCCGGCAGTGCACGCACACGCTTGCGCAGTTTCAGATAGGCCTTGGTCCGCAATAACCGGCGCGGCTGATACCCAAAGCGGTATCCCAAAAGCATATCTGAAATCCCGATCTGGGATCGGTGCAATGTATTGGCTGGCTGGCAAACCTCACGAATTTTATCGGCAAAACGTGACTTGCTTGCTGGCGGCAGTCGGTCGGCATCCAAGACGGTCACAAGACTTTTGAAGCGGCGCAAAGTCAGGCTGGGCCCATAGACATCCATCAATTCCGGGTCCGCCTCCAATGCACTCCACAGCTCATCCCAACGGTCAAAAATATCAAAATGCGTATCATTGCGGCTGCGCAAAATTGACCCTTCACGCTGGCGATACTGCACGATGACTTCTGGCGATGTTGCGATTGTGTCCGCCTTGATCACAGCCAGATAGTTCCATGCAATGTCCTCATATTTCCCGTCCGGAAATGTCAGACCGGCACCGGTCAGAAAGCTGCGCTTGTAAACCTTGTTCCAAGCCACATTCAGATTTTCAAAAAGCGCAATTTTTTCATCTACCGAGTGGTGCAAACCGGCAGCCAGACATGCCGACTTTCGATTTGCTCCAAAACCGCCGTCATCATAAAATCGCGTGTGATTCAAAATGGCCATATCTGGGCCAGTCGCGATGGCCAGCTGCATGATTTCATGCGCATTCGGCGTAAAGACATCGTCACCATCCAGATAGGCAATATAATCACCCGTGGCCTGTGCCGTCCCCAAATTCCGGACCTCGCCCAATCCAATGTTAGTGGGGCAATTGATGACATGCACATTGGGATGCTCTTGGGCCAGTGCTTCAACCAGACGTGGCGTGTCGTCGGTTGCGCAATCATTGACAATGATGATCTCGTGAAAGGGGATCGATTGCTCTATGGCCGAATTGACTGCTGCCTGAATAAAGTTCTCGACATTATAGGCCGCGATAATGACAGAGATACGCTGCGACGACATAGGTGAGTTTACTTTCTGGCGAAACAAATATGGCCACCTCTTCTCATACCCGCGCTGTTGGGTAAAGAGCACGGGCATTCTTGTAAAATACCCGAAAACTGTGGCCTACTTACTTTGCGTCGTTAAACCGCGCATTAGGGTATACTCTGACAACAAAAGGGGCCGCTTGTCATGCGCACAATCATAGCACTTGTTCTGCGCGAAATGGGCGCCACCTACGGGCAATCACCGGGGGGGTATGTCTGGGCGATCGTGCAACCCATCGGGATCATCGTGATCTTGTCCATCGGGTTCTCACTTCTGGTCCGCTCACCCTCTTTGGGAACCAGCTTTTTGCTCTTTTATGCAACCGGATTCCTGCCATTTGATATGTATAGCATCCTCACGCAAAAAATCTCGGCAGCTCTCAAGTATTCGCGCCCGCTACTGGCCTATCCGCGGGTGACATGGCTGGATGCAATCCTGGGGCGGTTTGCGCTCAATGTGCTTACACTTTTGACCGTCTCTTGGGTGGTCATCGTGGCCATCATGGTCTTTGTAGACAGCCGCACCGTTCTGGACCTGCGCTATATCGCCCTCGGGTTTGGCTTGGCCGCAACATTGGGACTGGGCGTCGGCATCATGAATTGCCTGTTGATCGGGTTGTTCCCTGTCTGGGCCATTGTCTGGAGCGTCCTGACACGCCCGATGTTTATTGCGTCAGGCGTGCTTTTCCTCTACGAAGATCTCCCCTCGGGCGCACAAGCCATCCTGTGGTGGAACCCCGTCCTGCACGCCACGGGATTGATGCGAAAAGGCTTCTACAGCACCTACAACGGCAGCTATATTTCACTGCAATACAGCTTTGGGATCGCCATGTTGATGATCGCCGTTGGGCTCTTGTTTATGCGCAGCAACCATCAACGCATCCTAGGCACCTAATCCAGCTCAGTGGTCAATGCCTGCAACCCTGTCGCCAGAACTTCCCGCGCGGCCTGCACACTGTCGGCTTCAACATAAAGCCGCAGCTCTGGCGCGTTTCCAGAAGGCCGCAGATGCACAATACGCCCGTCAGCCAAGGTCACCCGTAACCCGTCAGTGCGATCAACCGCGACCTCCTGACCGCCAAAACGGGCCAAAAATGCCGCTCTTTTCGCTGCGTTAGTCTCGAAATCCGCAACCAGTGCCTTGGATTTTTCCGTGGCCACACCTTGCAGCCGATCCGCCGCCGTAAACCGTGCAGGCTCTGCGGCAACAACCGCGGCCAATCCACCAGCAGACGTTGCAAGCGCCAAGGGTGCCACCAGTGGCAGAACCGCATCACGCGTCATCAAGGGGCCTAATCCGCCACTGGCAAAGCCCAACAAGAACCCCCCGTTCGCCTCGTATCCCACAACGTCACCCGTCATGCTTTCCATGCCCGCAATCACATAGGGCGACCCGATGCGCGTCCGCAGCACCGTGGCAAACCTGGCCTCGGCGCCTGTGTTGGATGACACCGGGGTCACCGCCACCTCTGCCCCCAAAGCAGCCCCCGTGATCTGCCC
>TARA_R110002153_G_scaffold49200_1_pt1 | contig 10913 bp, 17 predicted proteins | sample TARA_R110002153 | Tara Oceans TARA_R110002153 (sample SAMEA4398193) | marine metagenome | biome: Polar Biome; feature: [SRF] surface water layer (ENVO:00010504); material: water (ENVO:00002006), including particulate matter (ENVO:01000060) such as... | depth 5 m
CTAAAGTCTGCTGCCCCAACATCAATTTTGGACCACTGCAAGTACATAAAGTGAGAACCAGTAATATAAATATACTTATTCTTGTTATAAAACCATAAGCCTTCATCGCGCCTTTTAAACTCTTTATCAATATAGTCATACCATTTGTTTCTAAAATGCTCTGGCTTTGCCTCCCAGTCAGATACATTTTTTATTCTACTTAATTCTTTAGGGTAAGCTTCTTTTTCCCATTTTTTAGATTCAGACTTAACTTGCTCTTCTCTTTTGGGTAAAGCAATTTTAAGATTTTGAATTTCAATAATATCTTCAATTTGACCAGTCTTGCTTATTACAACAACATCATAATCTTCGTTATACCCATATTCCCATTTTTTAGATTTGTTATTTTTTTTAATAACACTTTCTTTTATATGATCGGGTAGTTGTTTTACTAATTGCTGCTTGTAACTCATTTCGATCTTCCTTCAGCAAAGCCCTTAAATTTGGCTTGTTTGCTATTAGTGTCTTTCGTCTCTAAGTAACCCTCTTCCTCTTCAATACGGTTAAGTATTTCAAACGCATCAAATATAGCTAGCTTTTTAGTAGCTGCTGCATTTTTAAGTCTATCAGCAGATATATCATCATCAGAATCAACAATAGCTTCTTTTGCTACCTTAATTAATTCCTCAACTGCTTTCTGCCCAGCTTGGATTATACTCCTTTTCGTTTCCTCTACGTTCATATTTAATTACAATATCATTTGATTTCATACAATAAAGCCTTTGCTTGTTAAACACAAATTCAAACTCACGTAATGGTTTAAATCCAACAAGATCTCCTGGGCTTATATTAAGCGCCTCTAGCTCGCTGTTTCCATATTTTAATATACCAATATGCTTTTGTTCTTTTTCAGGCTTTAAATGGTCTGTTTCTTCAATAGGTGCTACGAAACAATAATTTATATTTGTGTACCATTTATCATTTTTTTGGTACACATATATTTGTTCCGGGTACGCAAAGTACATATCGTCTTTGAAATAGGTACTACCATTTTTCTCTTTCCCACTCATACCATAATATCTTCTAAATATATTATGATGTATAAGAACTATATCCCCTTTTTTTATTGGAGTCTTAAAGTTCTTAGGGGTTTCTACAATTACCGCTTTTTTATTTATGTGACGAAAGCTTTCTATATTAGCGTTGGTTATTAACTTTTTTTCACCAACATTAATATCATTATTATATCTTTCGCCTAGCGGCTTAACTATAAAACATTCTAAGCTTCTCATTAATATTCTAAATCATACTCGACCGATATGGACATGTGAGCATTAAATTTCTTCCAAGGTAATACCTCGTCTTCTTTTTTTATATAGATATTGTAAGAATTATCTTGATCTTCAAATATAATATTAGAAATAGTATGACCACCATACACTTGCTGTCCTACAGCATAATGCATGGCGTCATTTTTATAATCAGATCCTATACTTATTTTTCTTATATTACTTGCCATCAGTTTCTACTGCTGTGTAACTTCCGTCTTCTAAATTAATGTTTACAGGTCCATATGCTTCTTCAAGCAATTTTTTCTGTTCATTAATATTTTCATTAATTGCAGCTACTTTATGCAATTCCGAATGCTTTTGAGCCTCTAGGTAACCTATAGTTCCTAATACTTTATTAAGCTCTGTTTGCTGCTCTTGAATGTTTGTTAATTCTTGTTCTGTGATTTTACTCATTTTATTAAATTTAATTGTTAGTTATTATTTTTATTATTACCTATACTTTTCGCTTTTTCCCAAGTTCTCCCAACAAAGTAAGCGCCATACACCGTTACTAATAATGTTTGAAATATTGGTATATATTCTTCAGCTATTTCAAACTGACCTATATTACCATCAAAGAAAGCCAAAGACGTAAAAATTACAGTTAAATATATTAATATAAAAGGCCTGATGTTTTTACTTAAAAAGCTATCAGACTTCATATCTGCTTCCCAACGCTTGCTAACTTGCTCTTGAGCTTTAGTATCCGCATCTTCTAATATCTGCTGTATTTGTTTCTTTACTTCTAATCTTTCCTCGTCGGTAGTAGTAAGCTTGTCAATGACGTTACCAATTTCTTTGATAACGCCACCTGATAGCCATTGAATTATTTTTTTCATTTATATAAATCTAGCTACAACCACAAGAGTTGCCAGACCCTGACCTTGTCTTCTTTACTCTGTTGTTATTAAAATCTATTAGTTTGGTTGTTCCACCACCACTTCGGCCTTTACTCATACTAAATGTTGGCATTGGTGGTGTTTTTTTAGTGTTGGTTGGTATCTTTGGCACTGTTATTGACGCGGTTGGTAACATAGGAGTAATCTTTATACCTACTGGCTTCATCTTAAAACTTTTATGTGTTCTAGTATCAACACCAGAAGAGTTTAGTGCCGCGTTAGCCCTAGCTGTTTCTGCGGCAGAAGGTTTATAACCGGGACCTAAATCTTTACCGCCACTTCCAGTACCTTTCTTTTTCCAAGGTCTTGACATGGTATAAGTAGTCACGCCCATATCATCAGTACTTTCAGTTCTGGTTGTTTTACCATATGTCTTGCTAGACTCAGCGAGGTTCTTTTTAGCTTCTGCAGCCGCTTTAGCTTTAGCTTCTTTAGTGGGATCAATGTGACCTGTTTCATGCGCATATAGTGGTCCTCTTTTATAAAAAGGAGTTCCGTCAGATACTGTGCCTAAGTTTTTAATAGGATCTTTTGTAGCTGCATTCGCTTTTGATGCCGCTGCTTTTTCCTTAGCTTTTTTCTCCTTAGCCATCGCAGCTCTCTTTGCTATTTTGTATTCTTTTACTCTTCGGGCCTCTGTTTCAGGAGAGTCATTAACACTCTTTTTTCCAAGGGGTTTATTTTTGTTCGTATTGGTAGTATTTGGAGGTCCCGCTATTCCACCAACTATACTTCCGTCAGGGCGTCTATCCCCTCTTTTTAGTGGCTTGGTAACTTTTGATTTTTTAGCTTGAGCACCTTTTTTATTTTTCTTGTTTTGTTCTTTAGGATCTGGCATGGTTATGATTTTTTAGAGTTTTTTCTTGCTTCTATTCTAGTTGCTTTTTCAGCTTGTATTTTTGCTTTCTTTTCAGCTAAGCCTGCTTTTTTAACTTCTCTAGCTTGGGCGCGTTCCAGCTTAGCTCTAGAGCGCTCTCCTTCTACTCTTGCTTTTTTACTTGCATTTGCTGATTTTACATTGTCACGTTTAACAGAACCTTTTTTTGTGACTGTTTGGGTTGTACCCTCCGATATTACACCTCCTTTTACTGTTGCAGTGTTGGTTTTCTTAAGTTGCTTTCTAATATCTCTCGCCTTAACTTTTACGTTTTTATTAAGTTCAGTTTGCCCTTCAACTTGCCCCCCTTCATATCCGCCTTTTATTTTTTTTCGCACTGTTAGCTTCTTATTTTTAAACTTAACCTTTGTGCCAGAGCCAGAGGTTGTATGTCCTTGTACATCCAAACCTTGGTTTGCTGCCTCTGCCATCCCTTTAGCTAACTTATACCTAGACTTCCTAGTGTTTTTGCCTCCAGCATTAACACCTGTTGGATATGTGTAATCATCAGAGCCTGGGCTACTATGCTTGTGCCCTTCTGGTGCACCATGACCTTCACTGTGTACAGGAGACCCATAGTTTATTCCAGATAAATGACCAATTTGACTTCCGCCACTTTTCATATGCACGGGCGCTCCATACATCGTTGCAGCACTGTCACTAGTACTACCTAGCCCACTGCCTTGTTTTAGTTTGCCAGCTATATCTGCTAACGCGTTGGATCTTTCTTTTCCAAACTTTTGGTTATATGCCATGTTATTATTATTTAGTTTTTATTTTATGCATTTTTATAAGCTTCTTTTTCCCAAGGTAAGTTTTCAGCACCTTCTTGCATTTGAGATCTTGGATATTTTTTACCTTTCCAAAATACATCTGTATCAGTATAGCCTAGATCACCTCTGTTCATTTGATCTATATGTATCAATTCGTGATCTATTACTTCTTTTCTTTGTGCTGGGCTAGAAATATTTTGGTTTAATATTATAGTACCATTATTATTAGCTTTTCCTAAAACTCCCTCCTCCATGTCTACGTTGTAAATGGGTGTATTGTCAATTTGATATGGTGGGTTCTCTAATTTAAAAGCCATCTATTTATTTTTATATGGAAATATTTTGTTTAAAGCACTTTGTCTTTTTTGGCAACCGCAGTCACCAGGGAGCTTATCAACTAATTTTTTAATACCTGTTAATTTTGTAAATTTTTCTACTGAATCTCCTAGCCCTTTTGATTTCATAATATCAACAATTCCATCTGCGTCTTGCAGCTCTACCTCTTTCTGATTTCCAGCTTTTAGATCTAGCGCAAAACGCTTTTCTTCTTTTAGCCGCTTTACTTCCCGGCTTTAGCTTAGAAGGAGGAGTAGTTACCGCTGTTTTAAGTTTACTCCCAGGGTTGTCTTTTCTATATTTAGCCGTTCCTTTAGCGGTCATTCCACCGCCCGCGGCTGCGCCCGTTCCGGTCTTATTGGCTTTATTGTAATAGCCTAAAGATTTCTTTTTTGAAGGTGCAGGTGGTTTTGCTTTTTTCAAAAACGGAGAAGAGTGCTGTATATATGCCATTATTTTTTATCTTTAAGTTCTAACCATTTATGAATAGTGTATCCTATAGTTATAACAAGTAAGACTATCTTTAAACCCATTTCTATTCTAGTAAATGTAGTTACTCCTAATGTTGCAGAGTTAATTGCGTAAAGTTTGATATCCCCGGCAGTCATTACCCTTTTGCTTTAGCGGTGATCGGTGGCTGCAAATCATAAGATTTACAAGGATACTTTTTTATTTGCATTCCAGTTATACCTGAGCTGCTGCCTTTTCCCATAGGGAAACCCGCTGTATCTAGAGGTCCATCCCATACCGCGTTTTCACCCGTAGTTCCGTTTTTTAATGCTTTGTTTTCCATGTTTTATATATTTGTTTTATCCTCCTATTGCTGAGTAGGATGTTTCTGGTTTTTCGAATAATGCGCCTAATTCCGCTGAAGCGCTAATTTGAGGTGATTCCATCATATTAGGTTTGCCTTGTACGCTAGCTGCTCTATCTGCGTCGGTTCCAAACATTCCCTCTGCTGCCATTTTAGTGTCTGGAGAAAAGTTGGATTCTGTAGCCATGTTTGCTACCCCACCTCCCGTTATAGTCGAAGCTGTTCCACCTATATCTTCCGGTACTGGCGCTGCTCCTATATCTGGCGTGGATTGAGAAGATGCATCTCCTCCTTGCTCTAAAGCTACTAGCCTTTCGTCAACTGAACTTTTCCAGTTCTCACCACTATCGTTAGTGTTTCTTTGTCCTTTCCTACTACGAGCCGCTTGAAGGGCTTTTGCAATATTAGACATATTTGTATTGCCTCCCATCATCTGCTCGTTTATAACTCCCTTGTTCCTTCCTCCGTTTCTAGCTGCTGCTAGTGCTGTTGACATCGCCATGTTATAATTTTTTTGCTATTGTTGAAAATTTATCAAATGTCTTCATAGGGAATGGCGTTTTTCTAGCAAAAGGCTGCATAAGATCAAATGGCCTTTTATCGTCTGCAGTTCCTAACTCGCCGTCATCTCCTACTCTTCTGTTCGTGAAGTTCTCGGTCTTTTTTTCAGACCTTCTTGTAGTCTCAGCTAATCTTTCTTTGTTACGCTGAGTTACTCTTTTTGCTTTTTCAGTATCACGCTGAGTCCGTCTTTCTTTTTTACCTGTTAATCTAGCCGCTTTAGACGTATTACCATCTGCTTCTGCTTTTTTAATTCTTTGGTCTAACTTGGTTCCTTTCTTTTTACCATCTTCAATTTGACCTAGTACTTCGTCCTTTTTTGAAGGTATTGTCAACCCCTCAAGAGGGTTATTTGCCAAAGAAGCGTAGGCAGAAGTGTCTCCTACCACTACATCTACTTTTGCTCCCTGTATCGCTCTAGACTTTATTTGAGGTCCGTTTCCAAAATCAACTGCCATAATTTATTTTTTTAATTGCCTGTGTCAATACTTTGTCAGTATAACTTTTAGGCTTCTTTATTAATGGTATCTCTTCTATATCTAACATCATTTTGTATATTCTAGTTATAAGCTGTCTACACTTAAATGATGTTTTATATATGTGGTATTTTTGTGTTGTTCTATTCCGCTTTCGCCAAACAACTACCCAGCCTTCTTTCAAAAGTCTATTCCACCTTTGACTATCCCAGCTATATGCAAGAGTACCTGTAAGATAATCTTGCTTTGTAAAAAGATCCAAGCAATCAAAATAAATTAGCAACTCTAAGTCTGCGTCTTGTAGGTTGTTGTCCTTACTAGCCCATCGTCTTATTATTCGATAATGTTTTAGCAGATTCATATCTCGTATGATATCTACATCTAGCCTTTTCATAAAACAACAACAATGTCCTGTAATTTTATTACCTGGAATATCTCTTTTTGTATTTCTATATTGTGTCCAGCTGCCTTGTCAAAATAAACTCTGCTACCTGGTTCTATACCAGAAACATCCTCGCCTACTGAAACAACTTCTGCTGTTTTGTAACGAATATCTTCTTTCTGGTTTTCTGTAAGAATCAAGCCTCCTTTTGTTTTAGAGGCTAGTTCTTTTTCTTTTTTTATTATTAAATTTCTACCTATTGCTTTCATCTCCGACTCTTAAGTTATTGATTACACAATCTGTTGATATAATAGTATTGGCTACACTAGCCGCGTTTTTTAAAGCACTTTTTGTTACCAGTAGCGGATCAACTATACCCGCTTTAATCATATTGACCATTTTTCCTGTAACCACATTAAGACCTTTATTTTTAGATGGGGGGTAAACCTCATCAAGACCTGCGTTATGCAATATTGTTTTATAAGGTGCTTTTATAGCTTCTAATAAAACCTTTTCACTTTTGCTTTTACCTGTGATTAAAGTGGACGCATTTAATAATGCAATACCACCACCGGGAACTATACCTTCTTTTATCGCGGCTTTGGTAGCACAAATTGCGTCTTCAGCCCTATCAAATTTTTCTTTTAACTCTACTTCTGAATCGGCTCCAACTTTGACAATAGCCACTTTAGCGGAGAGACGAGCAAGACGTTTTTCAATCTTATGCTTTTGATTTGGATTAAGCTCTTCGTCGTATTGTTTTTTAAGTTCAGATGCCAAGCTTTCAACTTCTGTAGGCATTGTATTAATTTGGATAATAGTTTCTGTATCATGGCTTACTGATTTTAAGCAAGAACCTAATAGTTCAGGATCTATTAAATCCATATCATCTCCTAGGTCTTCGTTTATAACCGTGGCTCCTGTTAATAAAGCTAGGTCGTTTAATGTTTCTTTTCTTGTGATTCCAAAAGTAGGTGCATCGATAACGTTAACTTTTAAGTTGCCTTTGAGTTTATTCATAGCTAATGCATTTAAAACCTGTGGGTCAACATCTGCTATTATAAGTAAAGACTCGCCTTCTTGTATTACATGTTCTAATACCGATTGTATCTTCCTTATGCTTGTAATTTCATTTTCCACAATAAGCACTAGAGGATTATCTAGTTCAGCTGATTTGTTTTTTTGATTAGTAACAAAGTGAAAGTTTTTTAATCCTTGCTCATATTCCACGCCATCAATTATATCAACGGATGTTTCTGTTGATAAAGACTCTTCCATCATAACAACACCTGTATCTCCTACAGCTATAAATGCCTCCGCTATCTTGCTCCCAAGCACGTAATCGTTATTTGCTGAAATACTAGCTACTTGCTTTAACATTTCACCTTCTACCGGTATTGCAATCTTTTCTAAGTAACGTAAGACTTTTGATGTAGCATTGTTGATACCTTCTTTTATTTGCCTAGGGGATTCATCTCCTAGTATCTTGTATGCCTCTTCTAATATTGAATGAGCAAGTACCGTAGCTGTTGTTGTTCCGTCTCCAGCTTCGCTAACAGTTTTTCTAGCCGCCTCTTTTATTAGAGTAGCGCCTATGTTTTCCACTGGATCCAGCAGCGTTATAGAATTAGCCACCGTAACACCATCTTTGGTTATAACCGGTTTACCTGCATTGTCTTCTAATATTACGCATTTACCACTAGCTCCTAAGGTGGAACTAACAGCACTTGTCAGTTTTGTTATTCCTTTAAATATCTTATCCTTAGCTTCTTGGCCAAAGTTAAGATTCTTAACAATTTTGTCAGTCATAATTTAATTTAATTTTATTATTTAGTTTACACCTCCTGCTCAGTGTATACTTTATATACTCACGTGATTTTAGTAAACTTTACGTCAATCTTATTCTTAGTACGCCAGCGTCGTGATATAACCCTCCAACTGGTATACCACCTAGCGCCGCTTGCCCATCATTACTGAAGTTAAATCCTACTACTGATGGAAACACCATACGAGGCTCTTGTTGTACACCAGACCTATTAACACCACCCTCGGTTATAATTAACGCGTTACTATTTGCAGATGTATTAGAACCTACTGCTAAAACAAATTTGGTATTACCTAATCCATTAGAATAATCTGTAACGGGGTAAGAACTAGTGTCATTTCTAAACCCTAACACCATATTCCCATCTACACCGGTTAAATTACCACCAATCATAAATGAATTATTATCATTCGCTCCTGATGGTCCAGTATTGTTTTCGCCAAAAGCAAACATAGAATCATCACCGCCTAATGTGTGGCTAAATCCTAATGCAACCGCGTTTTGGTTTGTTGTCACTGTGTTTTGTCCGCCTGCTATAAAAGATGAATAAGAACCAGTTAGTAAGTTATTAAATCCTAAAACTTGTGACCTCACAGTGGTTGTAGTAACTCCGGTTCCGTCTATAACATTGGCTTGGCCAATAGCAAAGCTATTGTCGCAGTTGTTCCTAATAATATTACCTTGACCAACCGCTAAACAGTTATCTGAATCAGATAGTATTTGATTTCCATTACCAACAGCTAAACAATTGTCAGAGCCAGATACAACATCATTATTACCCGTACCAATTACCATTGATGTGTTATCAACTTGTACGCCTGCCGGGTTATTTGATATTACAACACCATTTCTAAACATTGCCGCGGGGTATGAATTAGAAAGATCACCCACGTCAAGAGAGGTTAGGGTTGCCTGAGAAGTTCTGTCAATAGACACCTTATCTTCAAACCTAAAGCTTTCTTTATAAAATCCATCATCAAATTTAGAAAATTTAGCATAATCATATCCTCCAACAGGGTCGGTATTAAAAGAAACACTTCCCCCTATTCCTATGTTAATATTCCCTCCAGTGTTCGAAGTACCTATATTAATGTTAGAAATATTGCCGCCCGTTAAAGTAGGTGTTATACCGGTATATTCTTTTGTAACTAAACAACGATCGTCTAGTAAGATTTCAGAAATGTCCAAACTAGGTGCTAATATAGATCCCGATGCTTTCCCAACTATTAAATCAGAATTCGCACCGGCGGCGATTCCATTACCTACAACGAATAATTCATTTGTTGTAGCATTGTACATACCTAGTGCAGTTGAACCTTGGGCACTTGCTGTTGTGCCAGCTCCTATTGCTATAGCATAAGTTGCATTTGCTGTTGTGCTTCTTCCTATTGCTACAGATACTAATCCACTTGCTTCTGACTCAAATCCCATTGCTGTGGACAAAAAACCACTTGCTGTTGTGTTTTTTCCCATTGCCGTAGAAGCCTCTCCACTTGCTTCTGTACTTTGTCCCATTGCTGTAGAAATCAATCCACTAGCTATTGTAGCCGATCCCATTGCTAAAGAACTATCTCCAGTTGCTCCTGTATTTTCTCCACCCGCAAAGGATCCATTTCCACTAGCTAGTGTGCCACCTCCCATTGCAAAAGAGTAGGAGCCACTTGCTGTTGTTTCACTTCCCATAGCTGAAGAAAGATTACCAACTGCTTCTGTCTGATACCCCATTGCTGTCGAAGCTGTTCCAATTGCTTTTGACCAATTCCCCATTGATGTAGAACCCTTCCCACTAGCTGTTGTGCCTATTCCCATTGCGGTAGAACGATCTCCAGTTGCTTTGGTATTATATCCCATGGCTATAGCAGCAATTCCAGTTGCTGTGTTATTGCCTATGCTATTAAATATTAAAGAGTCTACTCCTGTACCTAATTTTATTACAGAATCACCTAGACTTGTTGCGGTGGTCCAAACAGGTAATACCCCAATGGTACCAGCTCCAATTATACCCGATGAAATAGCACTTATATATTCTAATGTAACTAAACACTTAGGATCTAAGATTTCATTTATTTCCAAACTAGGCGCTAAGATAACACCATTTTCTTTACCCACTATTAAATCGGAAGGGGTAGCATTGTTACCATTACCTACAACAAACAACTGATCTGTAGTAGCATTATACTTACCAAATACATTTGATTCAGATCCAGTAGCATTAATACGCCACCCTATAGCAACAGAGTTATCCCCTGATGCAGTTGCGAATGAACCCATTGCCGTTGATACAGCCCCTTGTGCTTTATTTTCCCAACCTATAGAAACTGAGTTACCACCTACTGCTTCACTATCATGCCCTAAGACAATATCATAATCGTTAAAAGATCTAGAAGATTCTCCAAATGCAAAAGAGTGATCACCTCTAGCATATACATCTAAACCTAAAGCTACGGCGTAATCTCCTTCAGCTCCTTTGGTGCTAGATACCGAAGTGCTTTGACTTGCATCAAATGCCTCATTACCTACAGGCGCATAGTTATTAGGATTCCTTGATTGTTTAACGATACCTGATCCATTACCCTCATTTACTTCTTTAAATGCACCGGTTGTTGTATCAACCCATTTTACATTTTGACCAACTCCAGAAGTAGAGAGTACTTGCCCTG